>Ga0208622_1000366_pt1 | contig 18963 bp, 6 predicted proteins | sample CryBogCBH12Jul09_FD_184621 | JGI IMG/M metagenome (GOLD analysis project Ga0208622, IMG submission 184621) | Freshwater microbial communities from Crystal Bog, Wisconsin, USA - CBH12Jul09 (SPAdes) | ecosystem: Environmental > Aquatic > Freshwater > Lake | place: Crystal Bog, Wisconsin, USA... | reverse complement strand
GCCAGCCAGTCGGGATTAGTTTCCGGATCTTCCTCCGTAAATATTTCAGCCACCGGTCAAACCGACTTCAACACTAACAATTGGTCACCCTCGGCGACGCTGGGACAATTTTCGGCGTCTGCTCCGCTGAATACACTGCCATACCAAATTTATCTTTTCAATTCCGTGCCGTATTACAAGTTGAACCCCGACAGCACTGGCACCAATGTCATTGTGCGAATGATTTTTCTTCAGGACAACAGCGTTAATGTAACGACTAATATTTACATTGGTGGTGCCAGTGATGCGTTGGGCGGTCATGGCACGGTGGAATGGGTGGGGACTTACACCGATCCTGCCACGGGTCAGGCGGCTACAAATTATCTATATTTAAGCGACGATTATATTCAGGGTTCTGCAACTAATAATTTGAGTTACGGCGACCCTGGAACTGGTTTGCCGAATAACTTTACTTTTGTTGCTACAACTGCGCCGCTCTTTTCGCAAGTGCCGATAACCGCTGGTTATCCAACTGGCATCCTTAACTCTGATAATACGACTAACAACATTTACTCTTACGTAAATGCAAATTTGATTGCCACCTCAATATCCACCAACAACGGCACCACCGGTTCCATTAACCTGACCAATTTGCCGGGTCGCGTGGAAATCACCGCTGCCAAGTCCATGAACTTCTCGCAGTCGAGTATTTCCGGCATGAACTACCTGCTGCTGCGGAGCACGAATCAGTTTGACTACAGCCAATCTTCCATTGCCTCGCCTTATTCAGACATATACATCGGCAATACTAACAACAGCATGGCGGTTACTAACTTGATTAACTCCAGTCTGCCGAAATGGAGTGGAACCGTGCAGGCATATAGCACTCGTTGGACTAACACCGTGGGAGGTATCAATTATGACTACCGAGTGATGCTTGTCTCCAGTCAATTGACGCCCACCAGCCCGTCCCAAGTGGCGAACCTAGCGGTCTATTCTTCGAACAATGTGGTCATTAGTGACGTGCTCAACGTTTTTGGTTCCCTTTACTTGAACTGCACCAACTTATTGCTGACAGCAAATGGTGTTGGCAACGGTGCGGCTTCGCTCGACGGCGAGTTGAATCTTAACTCCACGACTATGACTTGGGCTGGCTCCGTGCCGCGCTTGCGCTGTCTGACCAACAATGGTGTCATTCAGACGCTGAATGACACCGCGTTCGGTAGTGCAGCCTTGCCTTATTTGGACTTGGTGAACTCCGGATTTATTTCCAATTTTGGTAAAACGGTTATCAACGCCAACGAATTTGAAAATTATGGCAGCATCTCGGCGGCGTCGGGATCGTTCTCCGCCCAGTCAGTCAATACCATAATGACTAATGCTAGCGTGTTCGCGACCAGCGCGGTAGCTCTCACCAACAAGAATATGGTCATTAGCGGGACGATTATCCAATCAGGCAGTTCTCTAACGCTGACGACCACCAATCAATTGACGGACAATGGTGTTGCCAGCGGCAATATTTGGATAGTGGGCAATAATTATGCTGGCTTTGGCAATTCAATTGGATTGGTGTTGCCTATCAAGCCTATGGCTGGTGATTTGTTGGGGACTACCATTGAAGACTTAGCTGTGATTGGAACCAAGACTATTAACAATACTTGGGCCGCAACCGACTATGGCGCGGTAAACAACGGCTTTGTCAACAATGCTGCCGTCGGCCAACTGGTGCTGGACTCGCTAACCAACAGCGCAAAGTTTTACTTCGCCGGCACCGCCGGCGCCGGCATCACCAATGCGATTTATGTGGACTGTTTGCAGTTGACCGACTACTCAACCAACATTGTTGACAGCGGCAACAACGATGGCTTCAAAAAAGTGTCAAACCTGTCCTTTAGTAACAACTTGGTGATTTACTACGCGCAAGCACTGGCGAATGGCATCTCGGTTGCAAATAAATTGAACCATGGAAATAGCGACCATCTGCGCTGGGTTCCAAGTTATGCAGGCTACTTCAGTTCCACCAACATGGTTTATCCGACAGGTGTGACTAATAGTGTCAACGCCGCCCTGGCGCAGGATACGACGATTGATTCAGATAGCGACGGCATAAAAAATTATCTGGATCCCTCGCCAATTTTTGGATCGCAGCAGGTTAATTTTACCATTACAATGACCAACCTGCCGCCGAAGTCTGCGCGCGTGCAGTGGGCGACCATTCCGAATGGAACTAACTACATTTACTATCGGACTAACTTGCTGACTGGCACTTGGCTGCCCTTCACTAACTTCAATAATTATTACTATGGCCCGAACCTGGCCAAGCCGAACCCGACGCACGTGAATTGGTTCCCCTCGCCACAGACAGTTACGGGGCCGGCGACAAATGTTTGGATTTTTGATCCGTTGACAAACACGCCGCACTTTTATCAGGTGATCGTGCAAACGTGGTTGACGTATCCGTATTAATAAACCGATAAAATATTTTGAACTAGAAACCCATCTGGCTACGGCTGGCGGGAACTATGAAAATTAAAGTTGTGAAAACGATTCAAGAAAAAATTACGGGTCTGATGATGGTAGGCTGTGCGCCTGCTGTCAGCCGTTTCACCCCGTGGCTGATTTTGGTATTGGGACTGGCGGCCATGCCGGCATTTGCCCAAGCCAACGATAACTTCGCCAGCGCGGTTACCATTACTGGGGCGACCGGCACTACCAATGGCAGTAACATCAATGCGACGCTCGAGATTCCTTGTGAAACCAACATGGTTTACGTTAATGACTATGCACAATATGAGCAGGTGGGAGCTTCCGTCTGGTATGCGTGGACAGCGCCCGCCACCGGCACGGCAGAATTTGATACGACCAACAGTGATTTTGACACAATTCTTTCAGTTTGGACTACGACCAATGCGGTTAACGGCTTGTGCGATCCCAGCGTGACCAACATTATCGCCAATGATGACAGTTTCAATTTGGGAGCATCCAGTGTAAGCATGGTAACATTCCCAGTGGTCGCGGGAACAACCTACTATATTGCGGTCGAAGGTTTTGATGCCGGCGATGGCCCTGACACTGGCAATGTCGTGTTGAACTGGAGCGAAGCCGTGCCGGCGCCGCCAACAATTTCAGCAGGTAATTTTCAATTCACTTTAAGTCAATATACCGTAAGTGACACGGATTCCGCCTCTCCGGACGTCGGCGATGGCCCCACAGTTTCGACGTGGGGGGCAGGTGCGCGCCTTACAGTCACGCGCACGGGCGGCTCTAGTGGACGGGCGTTTGTGGATTACCAGACGACGGTGAACCTGACTTATACCAACTCTTTTATAACCAACTATTTTGGGACCAACTACATTACGACTTTGATTGACAGTAATGGAATCGGGTTCACGACCAACATACTTTTGGCGACCACAATTTACACCAATCTTTTTGGTTACTACAATGCCGGCTACCAGCAATACGCTGTCGTTGGGGCATACACCAATATCAGCACGCTGATTTACAGCGGTATCACCAATGGTTTTACCGTCACCAATTATCCGATTGTCCGCACGACGATCGTTCCGACTCCGACCAATTTCCCAGCCATCACTAATTACGTTACCACCAACGTGGTGTCGGCGGCGGGCAGCACAAACATAGCTTTCACCAATTTCTTTAGCCTCCAGACTTCTAATATCGTTGCCGGTTCTACTTTGAAAAACGGTCTAACGGTTACGGACGGTCTGGGCACGATTTACACCAACTTCGTCAACTTTTACACGAACACATTGGTGACGAACTTTTACGGGACAAATGTTACCTTGGCCTACTATGCCATCGGAGGTGCTATATTTTATACAAATCTCTATTACACTAACATTGTCTTTAATAATTCCTTTTACACCAATTCGGTTTATACCAATGGACTGCTGGTTACCAACCTAGTCTTTAACAGACAATCATCCGGTGGGACGAATTATTTTGCGCAGTCGCTAAGCAATAACGTGACGCGGGTTATCCGTTCAGCTAGTGGCAACGGAGATCTGACACCGATTCCCACGCGTATGCCGGCACTGGGCACAGTAAACATCGGGATCGCTACCAACTTTGATTCCAGCAGCAACATAGTTATTACGGTTACCAATGTTTTTAGAAATCCCACGGTTACTGTCACTCAGGTGGTGCCGGCGTCAGGGGGCATTTCCGCCGCTTCGGGAACGTTGACATTCAATGACTATCAGATGAGTCAGGACATTATTATACCCGTGTCACCGGCAATCGGAGCCAATGGTTTTTCGATTGATACGATTGCGACGGTAACCTTGTTGAACCCACGGTTGGATCCATTGGAGTCATCCGACTTGATTCCGCCAACTGTAGGGCCGCCGACATTAGTGAATGCATTAAGCTCCAGCTTTCCGCCGCTGCCGACCGTTTTCAACATTGAGCGCTCCTCTTTCCGCGTGGACAAGGATGTGGCGGGAGGCGTGGCGACAGTCAGCGTCAATCGCGCCAACGGCCTTGGTTGTGATTCTGTGTCGGTGAATTACACCATTGATCCGACACCTGCGCCCAACACCTTCCAACTTCAGGCTGGCTCGGATTACGCCACGCCGGACAGTGATTTCACACGGGTAAGCGGCACGCTGACTTGGGCTGGGAATGATTTCAAACCTAAAACCATCAGCATTCCTATTCTCAACAATGGCTTGGTGGAAAATAACGAAGACTTTTTAGTTTCGTTGAGCCATCCGTCCGTCAATTCAACTTGCGCCAACCCTGCCTCCTCGGATCCGGGTGCTACCGTGGGTGAAGTAGGCACCGCTACCGTAACAATTCTTTTTGACACGCTTGATTGCGGCCAGCAACCGGCCGGTGCTGTTGACCGTTGTTGGAACGCCGAAAATTCATCCGCATCCAATCCGCAGTTCCTAACTTACCCTGGCACACAGGGTGGATCGAGTGGTGGTGGCGGCAATGCTGGCACGGTCTACGCCGTGGCGGAACAGCCCGACGGCAATGCCCTCGTCGCCGGCGCCTTCACAAGCTTTGACTCCAAACCTTACCATCGCTTGGTGCGCTTGTTGAGCAGCGGTTATCAGGATCCGACTTTCCAAGGATATTTATCACCGTGGTTTAACAATGGTGCGAATGATGTGATTACCTGCGTCGCCTTACAGTCCGATGGCAAGATCCTCGTCGGCGGAAAATTCACCGCCTATAATGGCTATCCACGCAATCACGTCGCGCGTCTGAATAGCAATGGCTCGGTGGATACTACTTTTAATCCCAATTCGGGCGCGGATGGCACGGTCTGGTCCGTGTTGCCTCGGTCGGACGGCAAGATTGTTATCGGCGGTGACTTTAAGCACTACACCGGAACTAATGCTTGTCACCTTGCTCGTTTGAACGCGGACGGCACGCTGGACTCATTCTTCAATCCTGGAACCAACGTCAATGGCTCGGTGTATGCGCTTGCAACTTCCGGAGCAAGCTCGATTCAAATTAACGGCACGGCCAATGGTGCGGAGGCGGAAGATGACCGTTATGTTGATTTGGGCAGTGCCACGGCTGGAACTTTGACCGTAACCTACGACATGGCTTTTGTGCCGGATGATATGCGGATTTATTACGGCGGCACGAATGGAATTCTGATTTACGACACGGGCTATGTAAACAACACCAATGGACCGACAACTTTCGTCTTGCCATTTGGGCCTACGAATGGAGTGCAGACCAATCTCATTACCATTGTTATGAATCAGGGCGGTGGTCAGCTGGGCACAGTTTGGCAATACGATGCCACGCTCACCACATTTGGTATCAATGGCAAACTTTATATTGGCGGTGCTTTTGACAGCATTGGCGGAGCGGCCGCTGGTGGTGTGGCGCGCATGAATGACGACGGTTCACTGGATACTACCTTCGCGCCCGGTATTGGCACTTATAATCCAGACATTGGCACGAACGAACCGGTGCGCACGCTAGCATTGCAGCCCGATGGTAAATTGCTCATTGGTGGCTCCTTCTCCTATTTTGATCTGAACAATTACAATGGCATCTTGCGATTGCAAACTGATGGCACGGTGGACACCTCCTTCAATTCGGGCACCGGCACTTACAATTTTGTCACCGGCGATTACGACAACATTTATTCCCTCGTGCTTCAGTCGGATGGGAAAATTATGATTGGTGGCGATTTCACCACTTACAATCAGACGCGCCGTTGGGGCGTCGCCCGCTTGTTTCCGGATGGTAGTTTGGACACGAGCTTCATGGACACGGCCTATAACCAATATGCCGGTTTGATTAATTATTATCACAATAATTTAGCGGTTAATACCAACCTCTATCCAGCGGTCAACACGCGTAACTTTGTTTATTCATTGGCAATTGAGCCGAGCACGACCAATGTAATTATTGGCGGCGGATTTTTGCGAGTGGGTGGCGGCTATACCCGTGAGGATTCTCACCCCCGCAGCAATGTCGCCCGCTTGATTGGCGGCGGCACGCCTGGACCGGGCAACATTCAATTTTGGGCAAACGACTATTCGCAAGATAAGAGTGCCGGGAATTTATTTATCGCGTTGGTTCGCACCAACGGCAGCTTGGGTCCAATTTCCGCGACCTTCTCCACCAACATGGCAGCACCCGGACCGGGGATTGCGAACGTGAGTGATTTCTCTATCCTCCAAGGCAATAATCTACTCTGGCCGACCATATATAGCACCTATGGCTACCCATTATCTTGGATGACAAGCCCAGCGTTCTATGGTCCAAACTTTGCAACTCTACCGCAAAATATACCGCAAAACATCCTTCCCGTCTGGCTGCAAATCAATAACAACCAGAAGATCACTGGTAATTTGAATGCCAACTTGGCTTTATCCAGTCCCGATGGCAGCACCTTCACCTTGGGCGGCGAATACATCGGCTTGAACCCAGCGCTCGGCACACAGACGGCAGCCACACTGACCATCCTAGATGATAATTTTGATCCGGGTGTTGTAGGTTTCAGTTCGCCTGAATACACGGTTATAGAAAATAAGGGATTCGCCACCGTCACTGTTACGCGCACTAATGGCAATACGGGTGTGGTGCAAATCAATTATGCTACCAGTGCTGGCACAGCGGTTAATGGCACAGATTACACAAATGTCAGCGGGACATTGACGTTTAACGATGGCGTAGCCAGCCAAAGTTTTAATATTCCAATTCGCAATGGTTCAACGGTTCAGCCGGACAAGACGGTGAATTTGAGTTTGTATAATGTCACCGGTGGCGCGGCTTTGGGTTTGACCAGTGCGGTGTTGACCATCATCAATGACAATTTCACACCGGGACACATCAGTTTCACGACCACGAATTTTAGCACTAACGAAACCAGTGGCACAGCCTACGTCACCGTTAATCGGTTAGGGGGTCAGATTGGTGTTATCAGGGTAGTAATGCTGACCTCGGATGGATCAGCTGTGAGTGGCACGGATTATACTACAACTAGCAATTTGTTGACTTGGAATAGCAAGGTTTCCACACCCATTACCGTGGCCATACCCATTTTCCACAATGCCTTGGTTACCTCCAACCGGACGGTGAACCTTACGTTGACCAATCTGACGCTCGGTGGGGTTCCAACCAATACTTGCTGGGGACTCAACACCAATGCCGTGCTAACCATCAACAATGTGGACTTCGCTGGCAACGTGCAATTTGGTTCGCCCATCTACTCGGTTAAAAAATATGGCGGGTTCGCGCAGGTTCCCGTAGTGCGCACGGGCGGGACAGCGCAAAGCATCACGGTTGACTATATGACGGTGGACGGAACGGCTCATGCCGGAGTGGACTACTCGGCCACCAATAACACCTTGACCTTCCTCGACGGCCAGACGATTCAATACATCACTGTGCCGATTCTCAATACGAATCTGAACACAGGATTGATCGCCTTCAGTCTGGCCTTGAGCAATGCCAATCCGTCGTTTGCCTTGGGCGTGAATAGCAACGCTACCATCAACATCATTGACACCACCAGTAGCGATGTTGGTAGCGTCAATGAAACGCCTGGTTCGCCCGACGTGACTTATAGTCCGTTTGCCGGCTTCAATGGCGCTGTCTTTGCACTCGCGTTGCAATCGAATAATCAATTGATTGCTGGTGGCAGTTTTACGCAGGCCGATGGCGTGCCGCGCCAACACATCGCCCGCCTCAATGCGGATGGTTCACTGGATGCAACCTTCTCTTTTCCCTCGTCGTCCATGGGCGCGAGTGACACGGTGCGCGCGCTGGCCGTTCAGACCGACGGACGCATTGTGGTTGGCGGTTACTTCACCAACTTCAATAGCGTGCAATATAATCGTATTGCCCGCTTGAATTTGGATGGTTCGCTCGACAGCTTGTTTAACCCTGGCTCTGGCGCGGACAATCAGGTGTATGCGTTGGGCGAAACATTTGTGAACGGTTTGCGGAAAATTCTGGTGGGCGGCGCGTTTGCAACGCTCAACGGAGTTAACTTCAATTACATTGGACAACTCAATGACGATGGCACTCCTGACACAACTTTCAATGTCGGTGGGTTGGGTGCGAACGGCACGGTCTATGCCCTCGCCGTGCAAGCTGACGGCAAGGTGGTTATCGGTGGTGATTTCATCGCCGTAAACAACACCGCCGTGAACCACATCGCCCGTCTGAATGCAGATGGCTCGTTGGACAACACGTTTACCAATGCGATTTCCAACGCGGCGGCGGGCGCCAATGATTCCGTTCGCGCCATCACGATTCAACCCGATGGAAAAATTTTGATCGGCGGTTTGTTCACCAGTGTCAACGGCGCCACCATGAATCATCTGGCGCGGCTGAATACGGATGGCTCGTTGGACAGTTCATTTACGGGCGGCGCGCTGGGTGCTAATGACACGGTGTTGAGTTTCGCGATACAGTCCGATGGCCGGATTGTAGTGGGCGGCCAGTTCAACAAATGCAACGGAGTCAGCCGCAGCCGGATTACGCGTTTGAATGCGGATGGCACGGTGGATCCGACCATCAACTTCGGCACGGGTGCGAATGATTTTGTCGCGGCGATTGTGATTCAACAGGACACCATTCAGGGCTACCCGACAAATGTGCCTGATGAGAAAATTATTATCGGCGGCGGCTTTACTCAATACTTTGGCCAGTCGTATGACTACATCGCTCGGATTTACGGTGGCTCCATTACTGGCGTCGGCGCATTTGAATTTTCTGCGGCCAATTATCAGGTGGACGAAAATGGTCTGAATGCCTTCATCACGGTCATCCGCACTGGTGGCACCAGCGGCACGAACGCAGATGGATCCGGCGACGTCTTTGTGCAATTTGCCACGAGCAATTACACGGCGATTGCCGGTATCAATTACAGCAACGTGGTGACAAATCTGGATTTCCCCGTAGGCGAAGTTATTCAGACAGTGTCGGTGCCGGTGATTGATGATCGCGTCATTACTCAGGATTTGACGAATGATTTATACCTCTTCCCCGTTGCGCCGGCGGCGCAAGGCAACCAGCCGACCGCGACGCTCACCATTTTCAATGACGATAGCGCAATCAGTTTTTCGTCCTCGAATTATCAGGTAGCCAAGAATGTGCCGGGCGGGGTGAAACAAGTTGATGTCATTCGTTCAGGCAGCACGCGTGGCACTTCCACAGCGGTGTTCAACACCACGGCAAGTGGCACCGCTTTGCCGGGCACGGATTATACGCCACTGGCGAATGTGCTGGTCACCTTCAATCCGGGTGTCAGCGATGTGTTGGTGCCGGTTTCGATTAATAACAACGGTCTGCCGGAAGGCAACCAGACCATCGGGATGCAGATCAGCAATCCGACTGGGTTAACGGTGCTGGCTAATCCGACGAACGCCACGCTGACGATTCTAGACAATGTGAATTTGCCTGGCGTCGTGTTTTTCTCCGCGACCAACTACAATGTTAATTCTTCCGACACGAACGCGTATGTGACGGTGTATCGCACCAACGGTTCGTCCGGCATCATCACCGTGAACTACTCCACCGTGGCGGGCACGGCCCAGCCGGTGGCGGATTATTACACGACCAACGGATTGCTTACCTTTGTTGACGGCGTCACGAATCAAACCATCGTAGTTCCAATCATCCCACAAACACAGGTGAAGACACCGGTAAGTTTGTCGGTGGTATTGTCGAATGCCGTGGGCGGTGCGACCATTGCCTCGCCGAGCAATACGACGGTGACCATTTCCAGTTCGCTGGCCGGTATCTCATTCGTTACCGCAACCAACACGTTGCCGGAAAACAGTGGCGTGGTTTCTCTCGCTGTCCAGCGGCTTTATAACACAAATAGCACCGTCACGGTGCAATACATAACGGTGAACGGCACGGCCCGGGCGTCCACAAACTACACCTACACCAGCGGCACGCTGACTTTCACCAATGGTGAAGTCTTGAAGTCTGTGAGCGTCCCGCTTATCGATTACACGAACATTACGGGCAACCTTTATTTCAGTGTCAGCTTGACGAACCCAGTTGGGGCTCAATTGCTCTCGCCGAGTAATTCAGTCGTGGTGTTGCAGGATGCCGAGACGGGCTTAAGTTTCAGCACCAGCACACAGCGCGTGTTGAAGAATACTGGTTTCGCCACCGTTACGGTTACCTGTTCCAACCCGCGCGTCGAGCCGACCAATGGGGTTCCGCTGCAAGTCAATTATACTACGACGAATGGGACGGCGTTGGCCGGTGTGGATTATCAGGCGGTCAGTGGCACGTTAGTTTTCACCAATGGCCTCGCGGTGAATACATTCACCGTGCCGATTTACAGCAACAATGTTATCACCGGCGACAAGGCGTTTTCCGTAGTCGTGTCCAATCCGACCGCGCCCGGCCAAATTACGCCGCGTGGCACGCAGGTTATTGTCATTGCCGAGAGCAATACCGGCCTTCGCTTTACGCAGACCAGCTATCAAGCATTTAAGGACGGTATTATCGCTACGATTGCCGTTTCGCGCACGGGCAATACCAACAACGTGGTATCAGTAGATTATCTAGCCACCAACGGCACGGCGATCAATGGCGTCAACTTTGCCGCCACCAATGGCACTTTGATTTTTCCGGATGGCGTGATGAATCAGACCTTCAACGTGCCGCTCATTGCCAACAGCCAAGTGCAGCCGAATCTCTCGGTGCTGCTGCAGTTGTCCAACCCGACGAACAGTCAGCTCGTGACGCCGAGTGCGGCGACGCTGATAATTCTCGAAAACGGCGGCAGCTACGTCGTTCCGGCAGGGGCGCAGATGGTAACCAATTACACCTCATTCTCCAATTACACCAATGGCATCATTGGTTCCAACGACACGGTGCAAATCCTCTTTGGTCTGCGTGTCAGTGCTGGGTTGAGCGCCACCAATCTGAATGCCATCTTGCTCGCCACCAACGGTGTGCTGGCACCGTCTGCTGTGCCTGCGTCTGCCACCAACTACGGCCCGCTCACGGTTTATGGGCACTCGGTTTCACGCCCGTTCAAGTTCACGGCCAACGGCACTAACTCGCTTACCATCTCGCCCACGTTTGCGTTGTATGACAACACCAAATATATCGGCACGGCGGTGTTCAATTTCAGCATTGGCACTTGGACTACGACCTTTTCAAATCGGTCCACGATTGTCATCAATGACCTTACTGCGGCTTCGCCATATCCCTCCAGTATCAATGTTGGCGGCGTAGGCGGCACACTTATCAAGGCTACGGTCACGTTCACTAACTTGAGCCATACCTATCCGGCGGATATTGATGCGCTGGTGTCCTCACCCGCTCAAAAGAATACGCTGTTGATGAGTCAGGAGGGCGGCGGAAACTCAGTGAGTCACATCACCATTACCTTTGATGACACAGCGACCAATGCCCTGCCGCGCACCACTGTGATTACCAATGGTGTCTATAAGCCAACTAGCTTTGGCACGCCGAATCCTTTTCCGTGATGCTGGAAGCCTGAATTAAACGAGAGACTATATGAGCAAGATTTTTTTAAAGATTAGCATCGGAATGCTGTTGGTCATCGGCATGTCGCTGACGGCGCAGACGAACGCGCCCACTACTTGGAGCACTAATCTTTCGGTGATGAACGGCAGCAATCCGAATGGCACTTGGCTTCTTTTTGTGAAGGACAATCAGCAGGTGAATACCGGCGGCATCACCAACGGCTGGTATGTCTCGCTCACCACCGCGAATCCCGTGGGCTATGCCGCTGACAACGCCATCTGTGCCACACCGACCAATCAGTCCATTGCCGTCGGCACGCAATGGAATGTTGTTATCGCCATTACCAACTATGGTCCGTCCGTTTCCAGCAATGTTTTTATCGTCGACACTTTTAATACGCCGGGTTTGACGCTCGTCACCAACACTCCGTCATCCGGCCTCATCACCAACCACGCCGCTTCTTTTACTTGGGCTTTGGGGACTCTGCCCGTTAATACCGGTGCCAGCCTCGCGCTCAGTTTTGTCGCCACCTCCGTTGGCAATTACACCAACACGACTACCGTAACCAGTGACACCACTGATCCCAACAGCGACGACGATGTGGCGGTCGCCACTTTGACCGTGGTTACGCCGGTTCCACCCGCCTTGGTGCCTACCATCCTGCCCAATGGTGGAGGTTTTCAATTATCCGTCACCGGCAATGACGGTTTGAACACCACCGTTCAAGCCTCAACTAATCTTATTAATTGGGTGAATCTTTTCACCGGCGTTTCGCCGTTCGTCTTCACCGACACCAGCGCCAGCAATTATCCCTCGCGCTTTTACCGCGCCATTGTTGGTCCTTAATGGCGTCATGAAACTTTGCGGCTTGACCGGCGGCGTGGGGATGGGCAAATCCACCGCCGCCGCTTTCTTTTCGCAACATGGCGCGCGCGTTGTGGACACCGATGAAATTGCGCGCTCGCTCGTCCAGCCTGGACAACCTGCGCTTGCGGAAATAAAAAAAGAGTTCGGCGACAAAATCATTTCATCCACCGGCGAATTAAAACGTAACGAATTCGCGCAAATTATTTTTGCCGACCACAACGCGCGCAAAAAACTCGAAGCTATTCTCCACCCACGCATTCGCGAACGCTGGCAGTCGCAAGTTGAAACTTGGCGCAAAGAAAATTGTCCGCTCGCCATGGTTGTCATTCCGCTTTTGTTCGAGACCGTTGCGGAAAGTCATTTCAAAAAAATCATCTGCGTCGCCAGTTCCACCGCCGCGCAGCACGAACGTCTTGCTGCGCGCGGCTGGTCGCCAGAACAAATCCAACAGCGCATCGCGGCGCAACTTCCAATCGAACAAAAAATTGCGCGTTCTCATTTCGTTCTCTGGTCAGAAGGGAAATTAGCAGCCCATGCGCAGCAGGTCGCCTGCATTTTAGCTCGGATTTAGCAGGGTTTTTTCGCTGGGGACAAAATTTATTCCGTGTCCCCAGAAATGGTGACGTGTCAGAATCCTTCCATTGGGTATGCTGAAGACGTTGGAAGTAGTGACTCCAACAAAAAATTTAAGTGTGTTGTTTGTAAAGAGGCCGGAGTAGTGTCCGGCCTCTTTTCTTTTTCCCCATCAGCAAAAATCAGCACCGGTGCAATTCTTTATCGTGCCTTGCACAAAACCCTTTGCTAAAGTCAGCGCATGATTCTGACGCCCGAAGAACTTCGCAGTCTCGTGGAACTGAAACATCAATCGCCGCATACACTTCTCGGTATGCACCCGCTCGGCGACGGTTCTGGCGTAGTCGTCCGTGCGTTTCTGCCGGATGCCAAAAAAGTTGAAATCCAACCCGTGCATGAAAAGGGTAAGCCCAAGTTTGAACTGAAGCGGATTCCCAACACCGACATTTTTGAAGGCGAAACCAAATTGGCGAATTCCGTTTACGCCTACGATCTCGTCATCACCGACCACCAAAAAAACCCCCGTCACACACGGGATGCGTATTCCTTCCTGCCGACACTCGGCGAAGCGGATTTATTTTTGTTTGGCAAAGGCGATGAGCGAAAAATTTATGATAAACTTGGCGCGCAACTGCGGACGATTGATGGCGTGCCCGGCACGAGCTTCGCCGTGTGGGCGCCGAACGCGCAGCGCGTCAGTGTCGTTGGCGATTTCAATAATTGGGACGGACGTTTTCACGCGATGCGCTTGCTCGGTGCATCCGGCGTTTGGGAAATTTTCATTCCCGGCGTGGGGCAGGGCGCTCATTACAAATTTGAAATTCGCGATGCGCACGGCAACGTAAAATTAAACACCGATCCGTTCGGATTCTTTTTTGAAGTCGCACCCAAGCAGGCGGCCATTGTCTGGGATACAAAAAAATTCAAATGGACCGATGCCGCTTGGATTAAGAAACGTCGCGACCGCGACGCGCTGCGTTCGCCAATGAGCATTTATGAAATGCACGTTGGCTCGTGGCAGAAGAAGACCGCGACCGAATCGTGGAGCTACCGCGAACTCGCCAAGCCACTCGTTGAATACGTCACGCGCATGGGTTTTACTCATGTCGAGTTCATGCCCGTGGCCGAGCACGCGTTTTATCCGTCGTGGGGTTATCAGGTCACCGGATTTTTTGCGCCGACCAGCCGCTTCGGCACGCCAGAAGATTTTCAATTCCTCATCAACGCGTTGCACGAAGCCGGTATCGGCGTGATTGTGGACTGGGTGCCGGCGCATTTTCCGCGCGACACCTGGGCGCTGGCTAAATTCGACGGCACGGCGCTGTTCGAGCACGAAGATCCACGCAAAGGTGCACATCAAGATTGGGGAACTTTAATTTTTAATTTCGGCCGCAACGAAGTTTCCAACTTTCTTGTCGCCAACGCGCTGTTCTGGTGCGAACGCTTTCACATCGACGGCCTCCGCGTGGATGCTGTCGCATCAATGCTTTACCTCGACTACTCGCGCAAAGCCGGCGAGTGGATTCCGAACGAACATGGCGGACGTGAAAATCTCGAAGCGATTGAGTTTCTGAAAAAATTCAATCACATCACGCACACGGAATTTCCCGGCGTGATGACCATTGCCGAAGAATCCACCGCGTGGCCGCAAGTCACGCGGCCGCCTTACATCGGCGGACTCGGTTTTTCCTTCAAGTGGAACATGGGCTGGATGCACGACACGCTCGGCTATTTCAAACGCGAGCCGGTGCATCGCAAATATCATCAGAACGATCTCACGTTCGCGATGCTGTATCATCACAACGAAAATTTCGTGCTGCCGCTCTCGCACGATGAAGTCGTTCATGGTAAAGGCTCGCTCATCACGCGGATGCCTGGTGACGACTGGCAGAAATTTGCCAATCTCCGTTGCCTGCTGGCGTATCAATGGCTGTTCCCCGGCAAAAAACTGTTGTTCATGGGCGGCGAATTTGGTCAGACCAAAGAATGGAATGAAAACGCGCAACTCGATTGGTGGTTGCTCGATGCCGGACCCTTCCATCGCGGCGCGCAGAAATTCGTTGCCGACCTAAATGCGCTCTACAAAAAATCACCCGCATTTTGGCAGGGCGATTACGACCACGCCGGTTTCCAGTGGATTGATTGCAATGACCGCGAGAACAGCGTGCTCTCCTTCCTGCGCCAGACGGCGGATGGCAAAAATCATAGCGTCGTAATTTTGAATCTTACGCCTGTGCCGCGTCCGAATTATCGCATCGGCGTGCCGTGCGGCGGCAACTGGAAGGAAGCCTTGAACAGCGATGCTGAAATCTACGGCGGTAGCAATCAGGGAAATTACGGCGGCGTCACCGCGCAAAATAATCCGTGTCACGGACAGCAATATTCGGCGGAATTTAATCTGCCGCCATTGAGCGTCCTCGTCTTTCAGGCCGAATGAAACTTATTTCCTGGAACGTCAACGGCCTGCGCGCCGTGCTGAAGAAAAACTTTCTGGAGTTTCTCGACGCCGAGAAGCCTGACATTCTTTGTTTGCAGGAAACCAAATGCACGCCGGATCAGGTGGAGCAGCTTTGGCCCGCCAGCTACACGACGTTCTGGAACAGCGCAGAAAAGAAAGGCTACTCGGGCACGGCCATCTTCACCAAGGAACGTCCGCTCAAAGTCGCGCCGCACATCGGCGTGGCGGAACACGACAAGGAAGGTCGTGTCCTCACCGCCGAATATAAAGATTTTTTTCTGGTGAACGTCTATGTGCCGAATTCCAAACGCGAGTTGGAGCGGCTGCCGTATCGGCAAGTTTGGGACAAAGATTTCCTCGCCTACCTCAAAAAGTTGGAAAAGAAAAAGCCCGTTATTTTCTGTGGAGACCTAAATGTGGCGCATACCGAGATTGACCTCGCGAATCCAAAAGCCAACGTCCGCAATCACGGCTTCACCATCGAGGAACGAACTGGTTTCACCAATTTCATAAACGCTGGCTTCGTGGACACGTTCCGCGAATTTGAAAAGGGCGGGGGACATTACACTTGGTGGAGTCCGATGAGCGGCGCACGTTCCCGCAATGTCGGTTGGCGCATTGATTATTTTCTCATCTCGCCATCGCTGCGCCCGCGTCTGAAGCAGGCCTACATCCAGCCGCAAATCCTGGGCAGCGATCATTGCCCGGTCGGCATTGAGTTGACCTGATTATTTTGCCACCTGCCGGCGACGGAGCCATTCTTCGCCGAGTTCATTCAGCGTCTTCGCTTTGAGGATGCGTTCGGCCAGCGGAAACACGATGCGTTCTTCCTTGTCGAAGTGCTTGCGCGAAGCGGCGATGGCGTTCAGCAAAATCTTTTTCGCGTCCTTGAGCGTGCGCGCTTTTTGCACTGAATCCAAAGCGCCTTCGATATGTTCGTGCTCGGCGTGGAAAGTTTCCTTCTGGCCCATCTGATCGAAGTAAGGTTCGAGCGGTTCGATGAAGAGATCATCCTCGGTCTTGGAATGCGGTCCGTGCAATTTTTCCACCAGCGTGGCGAGACCTTTGATTTCGGCCAAAGTTTTAACGCGCGGGGCAGCGACTTCGATGTGGTCGAACAAATTATGGAACACTGCGTGTTCCGCGCGCAGGACGTCAGTAATTTTCATGATGTGAGTCTGTTGTTATTTGCTAATAACATTCATCAGATGACGTTTCATGACTAACCATTTTTTGCTAATCGCTTGCCTTAAGCTGTGTAATTCTCCATCCCCACGCACGAGCAGACCGGGTTGCGGTCGCCGAAGACGTTGTCCACGCGGCTGACGTGCGGCCAGAATTTGTAGTCGTGCAAATCCTTCGCCGGAAACGCAGCCTGCTCGCGCGAATAGGGACGATTCCAATTGTCGCTGGCGATCTGGTCGGCGGTGTGCGGCGCGTTCTTGAGCAGATTATTTTTCGCGTCGGCGGTGCCGTTTTCAATCGCGGTCATTTCGGCGTGGATGGAAATCATCGCGTCGCAGAAACGGTCGAGTTCGTATTTGGATTCGCTTTCGGTCGGCTCGACCATGAGCGTTCCGGCGACGGGCCACGAAAGCGTGGGCGCGTGGAAGCCATAATCCATGAGGCGTTTCGCCACGTCCTCGGCGGTGGTCTTGTGGAACGCGCGCAGATCCAAAATACATTCGTGCGCCACAAGGCCGTTGCTGCGGTAGAGCGTCGGAAAATATTTTTCCAAACGCGCGGCGATATAATTCGCGTTGAGAATGGCGAACTTCGTCGCATCGGTGAGTCCGTCCGCGCCCATCATGGCGATATACATCCACGAGATCGTGCAGATACTGGCGCTGCCCCACGGCGCGGCGCTGACGGGGCCGATGTGTTGTTTGGAATGATCCACGTCTTCGAGCCGCGAGGTGAACACGGGATGGCTCGGCAAAAATGGAACAAGATGTTTCGCCACGCCGATCGGCCCGACGCCGGGGCCGCCGCCGCCGTGCGGAATGCAAAACGTTTTGTGCAGATTCAGATGGCAGACGTCCGCGCCGATAAAACCGGGCGAAGTGAGGCCGACTTGCGCATTCATGTTCGCGCCGTCCATGTAAACCTGGCCGCCGTTCGCGTGAATGATGTCGCAGATGTCGCGGATGGTTTCCTCGAACACGCCGTGCGTGGACGGATACGTGATCATGAGGCAAGAGAGTTCGGCTTTGTTCGCCTCGGCTTTGGATTTGAGGTCGGCCACGTCGATGTTGCCATTCGTGTCGCACGCGACGGCGACGACTTTCATGCCGGCCATCACGGCGCTCGCGGGATTCGTGCCGTGTGCAGAAGTCGGGATGAGGCAGACGTTGCGATGTTTGTCGCCGCGAGATTGATGATACGCGCGGATGACAAGCAACCCGGCGTATTCGCCCTGCGAACCGGCGTTCGGCTGCAACGACATGCCCGCAAAACCGGTGCATTCTTCCAACCAGTCTTCGAGATTTTGGAAAAGAATCTGGTAGCCGCGCGCCTGTCCGATGGGCGCGAACGGATGGATCTTCGCGAATTCCGGCCACGAGACGGGGAACATCTCGGCGGCGGCGTTGAGCTTCATCGTGCACGAGCCGAGCGGAATCATCGAAGCGGTGAGCGAAAGATCGCGCGATTCAAGGCGCTTGATGTAGCGCAGCATCTCGGTCTCGCTGTGGTAGCGATTGAAGACCGCGTGTTGGAGAAATGTGGATGCGCGATTGGTGACGGAAGACTTGGCCGCGAAATCGGCGACGGTGAAATTCACCAGCTTGCCGCCGTTGAAAATCTGCCAGATTTTGTTGATGCCGATCGGGCACGCGACTTCGTCGAGCGAAATTCCAATCTTGTTGTCGCTGATTTGACGGAAGTTGAACTGATACGTTTCCGCAATCTTCAAAATTTCGGCGGCGGATTTCACTTCAATGCAAACTGTGTCGAAGAAATTTTTTGCGACGACCTTGTGCCCGAGTTTTCCCAAACCGGCGGCAAGGATTTGTGCGAGCGCATGGACGCGCGCCGCAATTTTCTTCAAGCCTTCCGCGCCGTGATAGCACGCGTAAAGCGAAGCCATATTTGCGAGCAACGCCTGCGCGGTACAGATG
>Ga0208622_1000362_pt1 | contig 19087 bp, 31 predicted proteins | sample CryBogCBH12Jul09_FD_184621 | JGI IMG/M metagenome (GOLD analysis project Ga0208622, IMG submission 184621) | Freshwater microbial communities from Crystal Bog, Wisconsin, USA - CBH12Jul09 (SPAdes) | ecosystem: Environmental > Aquatic > Freshwater > Lake | place: Crystal Bog, Wisconsin, USA... | reverse complement strand
ACGTTATTTCGGTTCCAACTCAGTGTATAGTGCATGCAACTGCTGTTGGCCAGATGGTTCGAGACAATCGAAAGCTGTTCTATCATGCAGGATGTTTCTCGAAATTTCGAGGATATGCCTTTGCACAGATGAGCAAGCTGGATTCTCAACTTAATCCCCTTGTTGCTTTTATGAAGCAGAAGAAGATTCCAGCGTCAGTCACACTTGATGATGTCAAGAGAGAGATGGAGAAGAGGATGATTGGGTAGATCTTTTTATACCCATCCCAATGGCCCATCCGGCATTTAACCAGTTATCCAGTTCAGCCAACGGAACTTGTTTGATGGTTGTAGTTTCTTTATTATGAATGTATCTTAACTGTTTTAGTTTTTTGGTTTGCATCATATTTTCAATTCTTTGTTTCTCTAGCTCTGGATCTTTGGTCTCATGCCATTTCTTAATACCATTAGACATATTTTTTGATCGCGTTTCATGCCACTCGGTTGGCTGTGTAGCATATAGTTCTTTACGTAGTTGAGTAATTTGTTCAAGCTCTTCTTTGGTTCTTGAGCGCCAAATATCTTTCTGTTTTTGCGATATATTTTTAGATCTCTGAATTCCGGATTCTTGGCGAGCCTTCCATGTCAATCTCTTTTTTTCTCGTAATTTACTTCTTTCTTCCGGAGTTTTGTTTTTCATAGCTTCTACAAAACTTTGTACTGCCTTCTTGTTAATTCTTTTTTTCTTTTCTGGAGATAGATGCCCATGTAGGTTGCCGCCACTAGCTGAGGGGGATACGTTGTAATAATCTTTATTTGTTACGATGTCAGGTACTAAATCAAGATAATATTGTTCACGTTTCTTGACCATATCTACTGATTCATACACATATTCGAGTATTGACCTTTCAAACAATTCAGGGCATTTCCTGTATGCACGTCTAAAGTATTTGCCGGAGCCAATATAGTTGTCCGTAATTTTTCCTGCATGGGATCCTATGTATTTTTTTCTATTTTTTATGTTTGTCCATTGGTATATAAATCCAAAATAGTCACTTGACATATAAACAATCCTACTGTAATTTATGAAGCATGTAGTTATTTATGAAAAGAGCCACGATAATGTTATCGCATCTATCAGATGCTGAGTTGCAGGAACTGCATACCTTGCTTCAGCATCATAAGCTACCGAAAAACGACAAACGTAGGAACGATGTTATTGAGCATAACTATTCAACAAAATTTCTCATGCATGTGGTTAGACTTGCACTAGAGTGTGAGCAATTGTTGCTTACGGGCGAACTTGATCTTCAGCGCGACAGCCAAACCTTGTTGAGTATTCGGCGCGGTGAATGGACGCTGGAACAGGGCAAGAAATGGTGGGAAGAAAAAGAGCGAGCTCTTGAAACTGCCTATACCAACTGCCGAGCGCTGCCTCACACTCCAAACGAAACCAAGATCAAAGCTTTGCTGTTGGAATGTTTGTCTATGCACTACGGCAGTCTAGATGGTGCCATTAAACAGGAAGTTCCGGTTAGCAGACTAATTTCCGAACTAGATTCAATTATCTCTAGATACAGGAATTTTCCCTAATTCCCAATCTTGTCCTGGGTCGTTGAGAAATAACTTGTTATCAATGCCGTTGTTGTAACATCTCATACCAGTTGTACCTCTGGTTCCTCTGAGTCTCCCAACTACCCATTCTGGTCCAGGTTGGGAGATTGATCTTTTGACTAATTGTCCATTATTCCACCACATCATTATTCCTTGAAGACGGCCGCGCGACCAATCTGGTCCGGGAGATATGTACGCCATAGTCTCTGTTGTACCATTATTATACCATTGTTTAGACGATGTTAGTTTATGTAATCTATCCTTGGTTTCTTGTGTGTGGTTTCTGCCTTTAAATCCGCCTTTAAAATGATCAGCGGTTCTATTCTTTGCAATTACGGATAATTTAGCCCTAGTCTCTACTGTATGCAATTTTCCAGTGTTTGATTCTCTGATTTTTTGACGAGATTGAATTGTGTGCCTTCTGTTTCGTAGCTTTTCAAGTTCAGCGTCAGACAACTTACGTCCGGATGTTCCGTCGCCGCCATCTGTTTGATTTCTTAATATTCCTGTTCCGTTATCTTTTCTGCCATACCATCTTATCAATCTTCTCTCTAATGCACAGGCCCCTAAGTCTGTAAGATTTTGTTCCATTATGATTATTTTTGATCTATCTTTAGGAACCGTTACAACATGTGCTTTTATACATCGGTTACCTTTGCCTTTTCCTATATAATACGGTGTTCCGTTTGATTTTCTGATGTATGCATAGATATAATATCCGTGCAGACTTTTATTGTAAATAGTCATGCTGTGGCTCCTATTAAGCTATAGAGGGGGTGGGACTGGCAGGTCCGCGATCCTCATCGTAATGTACTTATTTAGTTGACGTGTGGTAATCATGCTATATAATTCAATTATGACATCTGTTGCAACATATTCCCTCAAACACCACTATGGCAGTTTAGAATCTGCAGTGGTACGAGTGCCGCAGCTTGATTCTTTGCTAAGTGACATGGCAGCAGTTCTAGCAAAGTATCGGGTATATTGATCTTAGGTGGTTTATTTTAGAAAATGTAAAATTCACAAAATGAAAAGGCATAAAATGGCAACATCAATGATAGAGAATACATTTAAACAGCGAAATCTCTGGGGAGGTATTATACCAATGCAGATATTTGGCATTTATGCAATCTACAAGATAGTTGTAGGTGAGGCTCCAAATTGGTGGTGGATCACAGCTATATCTGGATTTGTACTGTTTGTTATGATTGGTATAACAGCTGGTTATCATCGTATGATTTGTCATAAGTCGTTTTCTACATCTACAATAACCAAGGCTGCGATTTTGTTTCTCGGTGCATTGGCAGGTCAAGAAAGTCCAATATTTTGGGCAACGGTGCATAGAGGCTATCATCATAAACATGCTGATTCCAAATTAGACGTCCATTCTCCAAGATATGGTTTTTGGCATGCATACATATTGTGGATGTTTAGATTAGAAAATAATTTAAGCCCTCGTTCAACTATAGATTTGATGAAAGATCCAATCTGTGTTTTTATACATCGGCACTATCACAAGATTTTATTAGGCGTGCATATCGCCGTGGCAATTTGTTTTTTTGATTTTTGGTTATATTTTATGTTGTTGCCAGCGTTTATAGGTCTGCACAGTTATTCTCTCAACACAAGTGCCAGTCATATCAAATGGTTTGGTTATCGTAGTTATCCTACATCTGATGACAGTGTGAATTCGCCATTTTTATGGTTTTTCATGTTGGGCGAAGCATGGCATAATAATCACCACGGCGACCCTGGTAATGCCAATACGGGACACAAGAATTGGTGGGAACTAGATCCAGTTTACTGGATAATTAAAATATTGGCCAAACTTTAACATATAACTGTGCAATTGGAACTATGCTCAATAAGTTTGATTTGTTAGATTATTTGTTGGTTATTATTAACCAAGATATAGTACACAATTTAACTGGTGTACATGCAGCACCATTGACAACCATAGTGTAGTTTGTATATTAAAACAATAAATTATTTCATGCAAAGATTTTCTCATGCAATGGCTTAAAACAAAATGGTTACTGGGTTATAGCCAAATTTTTGGTGGAGAACCAGTTTATCTATATGATGTCAACAAGGATCAAGTACTGATAAAATTAGCTCGTCGTCGTTGGAACCCGTTTGATAATGATCCTCCGTTGATTGTAACGATCAAAAAGAAAGTTTGGTCACTAGATAATAATGGCACGTTTGGTCCAATGATTCTAAATGGTAGATTTAATACTCCAAAGAAAGATAAATGGATGTATGTGAGAAAAACGGTAAGAGTTGAGCATGTGTTAAAACATGGAGACTTATAAGTGCCGCAGGAAATTGAACGTAAATTTTTGGTGTCAGGGGATTTTATAGCTGATTGTAATCCTAAACTACGATTGACCATCGTTCAAGGATATTTCAACAGTGATCCCAATAGAACCGTGCGTATTAGACTAACTAAATCTAATACATGTTTAGATTTGGCCTGCGTTACCATTAAAGGGCCAAACCATGGTATAAGTCGTGCGGAATACGAGTTTGACATAGTGCCAGCAGATGCTGCACTAGAACTTATCAACAATTTAGCAGAGTTCACTATTAGCAAGCATAGACATATGATAGTGTACGCAGGCAATACATGGTGTGTAGATCAATTTTTAGACAACAATACAGGTTTGATCTTGGCTGAGATTGAACTTGAAACTGAGGATCAAACATTTGAATTGCCACCTTGGGTTGGAAGAGAAGTTTCGGATGATGTTCGCTATTATAACCTACAGCTAGCACAAAATCCTTACAAGAATTGGAGTGTTACGTGAAAATTATACAGAGACCGTCAAGTTGTAGAACATCAACAATAGATGTTGAGTTAGACCGTTAACATATGCTAGCTCTGGGATACTATAATTGTAATGAAATCATCTAGTACAATGAATGATGATATGCGTGATATTCTTGGCAAACTGTTGTTAGAAGTAAAAAATACTTGGCATATGGTAACTGTGCCAGAAGCCACCAGCATAGTTAACATCACCAATTGGCTAGATGAAAATTGTACATCACAATATTATTTTGATCCTATGTTAATAACGCAGGACTACAAATATAACAACCCGTCAAAACCAGTTATACCAGTTCTTTATCTTGAAAGTGAAGAAGATACGGTATTTTATAAGTTAACATGGAACAAATATGACTGAGAACGCAGGGTTAGCATGGAAGTTGCGTGGTTATCCTCTTGTGGTCAACCATAAATGCACAAACATAGATCAAATGCACACAGCAATTGACTGGTGCAGTGAAAATCTTGACAATGGGACATATGTCTGGGCAGGATCTGGTCAGGTAGTTTTTAGCGATCTAGAATCAGCAACTTTGTTTCAGCTAGCATGGTGCTATGACCGATAGGTCACTTTGCTCTAGAGATATGCGAGCCAGTTTAGCACAATGACATATCCGTTTATGGTTAGATTAAATTTTGAAAACACAAAGTTGATGTCACAGTTTGACGTTGGTGTAAGTGTAAGTAAAAAAATTCTTAAAATAAGCGAGTGGTTGATAGAAAATATAGATCAAAATAATTACGGAACTCAGTGAGAGCCGCCCATTTTGAATTCTCAGATTTTTGTCGTAGGTTTTATCAACGAACAGGACAGTGTCTATTTTAACTTACATGGCTATGATGCCAGTTCTATGGTGTTTACGACAGATTCTGTTATATCAAGAACAACAAGCACGCGAAGTTTGGTGTTCAGACAGATTGTCTAATAATTATTCATCTATTAAGGATTACAATCAATTATATTTCACAAATGGTGATGTAGAATTTAAGTTAGAATGCGAATGGATATTTTATTCAGAGGAAGATTATGCAATGTTTAAGATAACTTGGTGCTAAATATTATATCATGCGAGCACACGAAATTATTAATGAACTTTTTTCTCCAAGTTTTAAACCAACACAAACTGAAAACTGGAGAAATGTTTACGACAACGCCAGCCATAAACAGTTCTCCTTTGATATCGATAATAACAACTATATTGTAAGTTTAGATGCTATGCCAGGTATTGGGCATGAAATATTACGTGTGGAATTTGGTTTAAAAAAACCTGGTGAAATTATGCAATGGGATATAGCTAAAACTGGCAGTAGTGCGCGTGTTATGGAACTGGTTGCCTACAGTATAAGACGTGCATTGGCAGATGGAGCTACAAAGGGTTTATTTTTTACAGCTAAAGAACCCAGCCGCCAAAAGTTATATACAGTGTTGGCCAAGACTATTGCTGCAAACACTGGTTGGGTCATGCGTGAAGATCTTGCCAGATGGCTTAATACCAGCCAAGAATACCCTTATCTCATTTTAAGCCAGTCATTTGCTGACAGATTAGAGCGTGCCAAAGAAGAGCAAGGTGATGTTGCTCTACAGCCTGCGCTGTTAAGACAACCTGATACGTTTGGCGCCCTTCCTATTCGTATGGACTAAACATATGTCAATAGGCAGTCGTTTAATTGATTTAGGTTTTATATATCATAGCAGCAGCGTACCTTTTTCAACTGCAATGCTCAAATGGTGTAGTGACAATTTTGGTCGGTCTGGTCAAGACTACAATTGGTTTTGGACCTCTGGTAGCGATTATATACCAGATGGTGGTGATATATTAGTTTACTTTAAAAACATTGACGACCAAATATTGTTTCAGTTAACCTGGGAATAACAACATTGCTACTGTAGACCTATCACTGTTGTGGTAAGTTTTATTTTAGATATCTTAACAATTGAACTTTATGTTGGGTAATATAGCGATCAATACAGTTGCATCCAACGTGCAATTGCAACTTATATTTCATCTCAAACTATTATATGGCATGAACTAGAGATAACAACATAGACAATAATAAATAATACCATTATAGTTGCGCGTAGATCTATGTAACCATAATGACATATTTTTATTAACAGCTCAGAGGTTTTCGTGTTCAATATCACATGGGACTAATCTCTAAGATTTTTGCTAAATTGATTTGGAATTAACCGATGGTAAACAGATTGCATATTGAACTGTCATCCCGATGTCAAGCTAGTTGTCCTATGTGTCCTAGGAATCATTCAGGTGGTGCCGTAAGAAACTTTGTAGGCCCCACCGATATAACTCTTATGCAATTCCAAAAATGGTTTACTCCCAATTGGCTATCGCAGCTAAAAGTATTTCTTGCGTGTGGTAACTATGGAGATCCTCTAATGAACAAAGATGTGTTGGCAATATTAACATATCTGAGATCACATAATCAAAATTGTCACATTGACTTTCATACAAACGGCAGTGCGCATAATATAGAATGGTGGCAAGAACTAGCAGCTATTATTGGCAAATACGGACGTGTAACATTTGGAATCGACGGGTTCGAGAATAACCATTTGAAATATCGTAATGGAACTAATTGGAATCATATATTAAGAAATGCGTCTATTTTAATTGAGAACGGAGTAACAGTTTGTGCAGCTACATTAGTGTTTGAACATAATAAACATGAAATTACTCAGTTGGAACAATATTTATATTCATTAGGATTTGAACATGTAAACATAAAACATACTACTAGATTTAGTGGGGAAATTGAGTTTCCCGTAGATAACGGATTAGTTCTCAAACCAGCCGGTTTTATAGCTCGTAAAATTATGAAAGATATTAGCGCTTATGAGATCTGGAAATCAAATATTGAGATAGACCCAGAATGCCTACAGAATGGTGGCGATATATATGTTGATGTAAATGGAAGAATTTGGCAATGTGCGTACATAGCCGAATCTTATACTAGGTTACAGGACCCAGATAAAAGCCAAGCCAATTGGGCAAAATGGAGCGCTAGATGTGGTGCCGAAATCAAAGAAATAGTTGAATCAATACCATCTATATATCTAGATAACACTGATATCGAGCAGGCGCTAAAAATACATAAAAACTCTATAGCAATCTGGGAGAATGCTTGGAATTCTGCCAAAAAACCATGCAATTGTGTAGTATTCTGTTCAAAAAAGTCCTAAGGAGAATTAAGTAGTTCTCTCAAATGTTGTAAATTTTTATTATAAAAGTTAGTAAGGGTTAGATACAGTTTATTGAATCGCAAAACTATTAGATCATAATATAACCAAATTAATGTTTATTATATTTTAACTTTTTTGGTAGCGAGTAAATATATCTTGTGAACTACCAATATATTAAGCTATACATAGGTTATATAATTGTTAATAAGGTTACAAATGTTATCATTATTTCCGCAACCCAATTACATAACAAGGTCAGGTAATGGAAAAGATTTTGATCTTATCATAGATAAATTACCATCTAATTTTCAAAATTATTATCAAGAATCACTGTTAGCAGCTGAAATGGTCTACAGTAAACGACAGGGAGTTTTACATCTACTTTATAGTGGCGGAGTTGACAGCGAGTATGCATTAAGCATATTCTTAAAATTAGGTATAAACATACGACCTGTGATAATAAAACTGAATTCTGAATATAACGCACATGATATACGATATGCTTTTGACTTTTGTGAATCTAAAAATTTATCACCAATTGTAATTGATATTGATTTTGATAACTTTGTAGAATCTGGTAAATTAATAGAAGTTTCAAAAGTTTGTCAATCAGAAAAATATCAATTAGCAGCAACAGCATATGCTGCTGAAAAATTAGATGGAACCGTATTATTAGGCGACGGTGAACCTTATATCAAACTTGATGTTTCGACCAAACTATGGAACGTTGAAATTTACGAATATGATTATGCTATTACAAATTATTTTGAAACTAAAGGAATTTATGGGTTACCACATTTTAATAGATGCACACCAGGAATGATGGCTGCGTTTCTATCTGATGATCGTATGCGAGAGTTAGCTCTTAACACGCACCCTGGAAAATTAGGATCACATTCAAGCAAATGGATTGTTTATAATCGACACAGTGAATTTAATTTAATAGAAAGACAAAAATATACCGGATATGAACAAATAGAAAAAAGCCCAATACGCTCTCATCCTGCATTAGCAGAATTATCTATGATTGGCCAAACCTGGAATGGAAAATATTCAAAAGAATATTTTACATTTGTAAAAGAACTAATATGTCAATAATGTATTATGTCTTGATATTTTTAATATGGACATTATGTTTATATATAATACATCGTATTATGCATGCAATTCCGTGGTTAGGAATATTTCACGACGATCATCACAATTTTATAAGTACTAATAAAACTTCGTGGAGTTGGAATAATTTTCTATTATTTACGGATACTTGGTTAAGCACGTTGGATTTATGGATTACCGAAGTGATACCTACTCTTGTGTTTGCATGGCTATCAACCAATTGGTGGCTCTTAATTTTTTATTATTTGTGGGCGGCATTTCTACAAGAGACAATTGAACATAACGATAATATCGATTTGTATCCGTTGACATCAGGTAAATGGCATTTAATTCATCATAAAATTCCGTCAAAGAATTTTGGGCTATTCTTACCAATATGGGATAAAATCTTTCAAAGTGAATTAAGATGATATGCATACATCATCTTAATTTAAAAGTTATGAATATAACAAGCACATTTCGAGATAACAAAATCTGCAAGCTAGATTGAGCGAAAAATTATTGACAACAAAATGGCCATGCAATATTATTTACATTGATAAATAATTTTATGAACGCCTACGCAGGGTTCATAATATATTCTTGCTTAACAAAAGGAGATAGAAAATGACAAATAAAACACCCATTCTGGGCATAGATCTTGGCACCACCAATAGCTGCGTGGCTATCATGGAAGGTGGAGCGGCCAAAATAATTGAAAATGCAGAAGGTACACGTACAACACCTTCTATCATTGCATGGACAGACAAAGAACAACTGGTTGGTCAAAGCGCACGTCGTCAAGCAATTACCAATCCAACCAATACAGTTTTTGCCAGTAAAAGACTTATTGGCCGTCGTTATGATGACCCAAGTGTTGCAAAAGATCGCAAGACGTTACCTTACAAAATAGTCAAGGCTGACAATGGTGACGCCTGGATTGAAACAAGAGGGCAAAGTCGTAGCCCTGCAGAAATTGCTGCACAAGTTTTAATCAAAATGAAAGATACTGCAGAAGCATATCTTGGGAGTAAAGTAGACAAGGCAGTAATTACGGTTCCTGCATATTTTAATGATGCCCAGCGACAGGCTACAAAAGATGCAGGAAAAATTGCTGGTCTTGAGGTCCTGCGTATTATTAATGAACCAACTGCTGCTGCACTGGCATTTGGAGTAGATAAAGGCGGATCTGGCAAGGTTGTAGTATTTGATTGTGGCGGCGGCACGCACGATGTCAGTGTGTTAGACATCGGTGACGGAGTTGTAGAAGTTCTAAGTACCAACGGCGATACACATCTCGGTGGCGAAGACTTTGATGATCGCTTGGTTAACTATATTGCAGATGATTTCAAAAAAGAAACTGGTATTGATCTACGTTTGGATGCTATGGCATTACAACGGTTGCGCGAAGCTGCAGAAAAGGCCAAGATTGAACTTTCTAGTTCAACAGAAACAGAAATTAACATGCCGTATGTTACTGCTGATGCAACTGGGCCCAAGCACTTGTTGATTAAAATAACCCGCGCAAAGTTTGAAAGTTTGGTAGACGATCTCATAAATCGTGCCATTGCTCCATGTAAGGCGGCTTTAGTCGATGCGGGATTAAAAGTAAGTGATATCAAAGACGTAATTATGGTAGGAGGATCAACTCGCATTCCAGCTATCCGTAACGCAGTTAAGACGTTTTTTGGCAAGGAACCAAGCAATGCTGTCAATCCAGACGAAGCAGTTGCAATTGGTGCCGCAATCCAAGGCGGAGTCCTTGCTGGTGATGTAACAGATGTGTTATTGCTCGATGTGACACCTCTGAGTTTGGGACTAGAAACTCTTGGAGGTGTTTTTACTCGTCTAATTGATCGTAATACAACTATCCCCACTAAGAAGAGTCAAACATTCTCTACAGCAGCAGATAATCAAGATGCTGTTACGATTCGTGTCTTCCAAGGTGAACGCGAAATGTGCGTTGATAACAAACTATTAGGTCAGTTTGATCTTACTGGTATTCCGCCCGCGCGCCGCGGCATCCCAAAAATTTTAGTAACATTTGATATTGATTCTAATGGTATCGTGTCAGTTAGTGCAAAAGATGAAGCATCTGGCAAGGAACAGAATATCAGTATCAAATCAAATGGCGGCCTGTCAGATGAAGAGATCAAAACTATGGTTGCAGATGCAGAAGCCAATCGTGAAGCTGATAAAGCCAAGCGAGAACTAGCTGAGGCACGTAATAATGCATTATCTGCAATTGGCACTGCTGAACGTCAGCTAGAAGAAGGCACTGATTTAGATCAATTATTAGTTGACGCAGTAACACAAGCTAAGAGTGAGCTACAGACCTGTTTGGATAAATCAGATGCAACTGCTGCTGAAATCAGAGATGCTAACACTAAGTTGACAGAAGCATCTATGAAATTGGGAGAGGCACACTATGCAAAGTCCACCCCACCAAGTGACGATAGTGTAGTTGACGCAGACGCTGCATAAAGTAATGAAAGATTAGTGAGGTGGAGTTATTTCCACCTCACTCTATCTATACCAATAAATTCTATGCTAAAAAATTATCCAATTATTTTTAAATTTGACTAGCAGAGTTTCTTATCTATAAGTCAAAACATTTAGCGAGAAACTGTTGACTATATCAAATTAATTTATAAAACTATGTTTGTCATATACCGCCAAAATAAAAGTAGGCACACCGTATTAGGAGATATATTATGGCAGCACCGGTACAAGCTTCCTCTAAATTTCTATTGAAATCTAACTCCAAAAGCTGGAATTCAAAAACAGCCATTAAGCAGTTTTTGAGCAAATATAAAATTAAATTTGATATGGATCCCGATGCAATAGATCTAAGGTCTATGGCAAAAAATTATCCAAATGAAATAATTCCATTAGAAGATATTCACAATGGTTTGATGGCAATCTTAGGTCCAAATTTTAGCCCATTGTTACATGCGCCATATGATCCTGCACAGGGTGTACCAATTTTTCCAAAAGCTCAACTAGGTCATATTGCTCCACAATTTGATTATGTAGAATGGAAAGATCTATACCTGTATTCTATTTTTCAGCGAGACGTTGCGCCTACACATACTGCTAAACTTAAAAAAGATTGGGATCCAACGTCTGTATTGATTCCATGTGCTATCAAATTCACAATGAACGGTGTGGTTTATTATTGCATCTGGGACGGACATCACACGCTGCAAACTGCACGAATTATGAATTATACCAAATTTCCAATTTGGTATATTGATATTGATGCAATACCAATGTCAACTATCAGTGCTGCTGGTTTCTCAGCAGATCAAGCAGGTAAAATCAAGTATGGTTGCTGGCTGGCTGGTAAAAATATGATTCGTATCAATTCCACCAATAAGCGTCCATTGGCTCACTACGATAAGTTTATGATCTTGTATGAAACCAACGATGCTAAAGCCGTTGAAATGCATAGAATTATCACTACTACCAATTGTGTAGTAAAACGCAATGCAAAAATTGCAGGGTCGTGGACACAGATTAATTCCGGCGAAGAATGTTATGATTTAATGACTGGCAGCGGTATGCCAAGCAAAGGGATTTTTTGGAAACATGCACTAGAATTTCATCGTAAGGTTTGGCCAAACGCGCCGTTGATGTTGGAGGTGTTTCGTCCAATGAGCTATCTTTATCAGGCATTTGATATTGGCAGTTATCCAATTGATACTGCGTTTGATACTGAAATGGAAAACTTATTAACAACAAATTATGGACCGCCTGAAGATGTTCATACAATGATCAAAAACAGTTACGAAAATGCAGTTATACAAAAACTTGGGCGAGGACGGCTGTTAAAGAATGATCGAGAAATAGTCCAAAATGGACTGATCAATTTGTACAACCAACAATGTGGACGGCTCAAGGTTATCCCTCAGGCTGAGTATGTCTGGGTTGTATAATGTCTAAATGGATGTATGTGTTCAAAGACCCACTTGGGTCTACTGATGTTAAGATTGGAATCACTGGTAATCCAAAAGTTAGATTAGGCACATATCAATGCGCATACAGTGCTAAAAGTCACAAAGCCTGCTTTGATTACGTTTGGGTTGGTCCTCCCAAGCATATTGATTTACTAGAAAGAGCCCTGAAAGAAAAATATAAATGGGACATTGCCAGTGATCGGTTGGGAGAAAGTGAGTGGATAAGTGATCTTTCTATACAAGATTTGATCAAAGTAGTTGACCAAGAAATCCAAGGATGGAGATTCCATATAAAGGTTTTGGATGCTGACTTTCCTGTTAGAACAGATGACATTAGTTGGGGTAGAAAAAATTAGAGCAATGCTTATTTTGATTTTTTATCAAAATAAACGGTTGACACAAGATCAAACCTCTGCTACATTGAGCATATTGTTAAACACACAAAGGAGACTATAATGGACAAGACGTTTACTATCGTAGGTGTAAGCACACAGGGTAAGATTACCAAGTTCCGCGTTGCCAATGGTGACATGGTGCAGCGAATCAAGGTTCTCGAACGTAATGGTCATACCGATATTCAGCTGATTCAGCTAGCCGTTGCCAAAGGCAAAATGGAAGCTATTGCAGAATTCAAAGCTACACATCCTGAAACTGCTGATATTCGTATGCCTAACGAATCTACGGATTCAAACAAGCCTACCAAGACCAAGACTGTTACGCTTAACACTGGCGCCGGACGCACCATTACCGATGCGGCTAACGAATTACTCAAGGCAGTTGAAGAAGTATAAATTAATAGAAAAAAACGCAGGTTGCTTGCATCCTGCGTTTTTTTCTTATCTACACGTGAGTAGATCTACTGATATTATATTATGATTTAAATGTTTAAAAATCGCAAAGAAATTTTTATCTGCGAATGTAACAGAAGAGAACATTTGGCCATCGTAAGTTTACATGACTTTGATGGCGGACCTCCAGACTTTTGTTTGGAGATCACGGCTGATCATCATTTACCCTGGTATCGTCGTGTTTGGGTAGCTATCAAATATATCTTTGGATATCCCACACTATCTTGGCATGATGTATTGCTAAAACCTGTAGATGTAGCTAGACTAGCAAGTGTAATCGATGACTATAATTCTATGGCAGCAGAATTACAAACCGCAGAAGAGGATAGAAAGAATGACTAAAGAAAAACTAAAACATCATTTAGAACATCTAGCTGAAAAGCATGCAAAACTTGATCGAGAAATTGATCATATGGAAGCTACCGGAGTATTTGTAGACGAAGAACTACATGTGCTTAAGAAACAGCGACTGATTCTTAAGGACGAAATGGAAGACATTTCAAATAAAATTTCAGCATTTAATTAATGAGTTAACGCATGGAAAATGAAGTAGTAGCTCTATGCACTGAGCTTGATGTAATTCGTGCAGAACAAGAAACTCTACGTCTGCGTCAAAGTGAACTTAACCAACGCAGCATGGCATTAGACAATCAGTTGAATAAGATTTTGCATGATAAGATTGATCCGTTGCTAAAAGGCCATTGGTCTGCACGTATCACATTGTATAAAGATCGCTCTGGTACATGATTGAACGTCCAGACATTGATATTTGGGCATTAGACTTATCTGAAGTAACCGCTCGGCGAAGTAGAGATCCCAGAGCAAAAGTAGGCGCTGTGATTTTACGATCAGACAATACTGTAGCATCTGTTGGATACAACGGCTTTCCTCGAGGTGTTAGTGACGATCCAGAAATTTACCTCGATAAACCGCGCAAGCTACTTAGAACTGTTCATGCTGAATTGAATGCAATTTTGGCCAGTAGAGAACCATTACACGGTTGTACTATCTATGTAAGTCCGTTGCATCCGTGCAGTCAATGTGCGGCTGCAATTATCCAAAGCGGTATTACACGGGTAGTAGCTAGAACAAACATAGCTCGGCATAGTGTAACATGGGCAGCTAGCTTTAAAGAAGCTGCTGAAATGTTAAAAGAAGCTGATGTAACAGTTAAAATACATTTTCCAACACAATAGAATTATATTACCAATATTTAAAATCAGAGAGGATAAATTATGCACAAAATGTTTTTGATATTTGCTACACTTAATGGCCATCCCGTTGGTCCTACTCAAATGGTCCCACCGATTGAATCAACATGCCGTCAAGAACTATCTACCATTAAAGGTATAAATCAGTATAATGATCTACAACACAATGGTATTGTTTACTATGGATCGTGTGAATCTGTAAAGGACTAACACATGACTGACATTACCTTACCCGAGCTGGCAGCAAAGCTTGGTTGGAAGATCTACGACGGTTCAGAATATCTTTGGAAGTGTTACGGTCCAACAGCTCGCTTCGTTTATTTCAAAGAACACGATGCAGATCATTCTGAGTGGGAAATCAGTGTTATTTTTGATACCAAAACACTAGAAGTTCGTGAGATCACTGGTAATGGTACTATCTGGGATCTCAGTCAACACAATCTTTGGTGTTGGCGAGATCCTAATTATCAATCAGCATATTTGGCCGAGTGTAAGGTTAGAAATGTGCAAGCTAATAATGCTTGGGACGATGCAGACTATAATCAAATTGTTACAGTTGACGAACTTAACAGTGTAATTCAACTGATAACATTTGCATAAAAACAACTAACTATCAGGCAAAAATTTGTTGGTAGACTTGCATGCGATTTTTAGACCAATAGTAAATTTTTCATATTTTATGCTGCAACGCAACATAAAATTGAATAAATACTATTGGTCTGCAAGGAGAAACCAATGCTAAACAATGCATATGTATGTGTTACCAAAAGTTTAAAAAACTTTTTAGAAAGATGCATGGCAGCACAACAAAAACGTGCTGATAACTGTTTACGCATGCAAGGCTATGATTGGGATAATAATAACCAAATGTATTATAAAGGACGATTGATTAACGATTGATGTAGATACCAACGTCTGAACAATTTGACCAGGGTATATTATGATGATCAAAATGTGCTTTCAACCACTCATGCGGACCAAGATTCATAGTACGGTTATTCATCAGCAAAGGTATATCTTGAAACTGGCGACTCCAAAGTTTCATAGCAGTACTTGGCCCGCATGCCCAAGCGTCTGATATTACGTTTGGTCCGTACATACCATCCATGCTGATTACATTTCTATCTAAATAGTTTAGATCTATTGGATGCTGGTATCCAATGTCCCATCGTGTGCAGACTATTCTGTCGAATACCTGGCCAACGGTATTTTCATACACTGCTGCTAAATTTAAACTGGCACATCGACCCCAAACTTGACCTAAGGTTCCTTTCGGTCTATGATTTGGGCTGTGATGATTAAATTCTTTAAGATGGTAAATCATGTCTGCGAATCTAGTATCATGTAAATGGTAATTATCTAAGTGTACTCTCGTTGGATTTAATTTTTCTAAAGTTTTCTGCAGCCAAATACCATCAACTGTACTGCTGTTTTGGTCATATCCAGGATGTGATAGAGCATCAACTGCCACAGTTGGATGCTGAAAATATCCCATAGAATCGACCCAAACCATAGCAAAGACGTGAGAGATGTTGTTGGGTTTGATAAGATATTCATTTAATCCTTGCCAACAGGCGTCAAAACATCTGAAGTGGCCATATAAACACAACGCGGTTGTCATCTGTTATTTAAAATGATTTTATGCTTGATGATTATTAAATTTTAATTATAATAACTAATGTATGAATGAAAATGAAATAAGTGTGGAAGAAAGCTTCTATAGAATTATAGCTACCATACTGTGCTGTGATAAACATGATTATACACCATATCCCTATATGAAACGTACCAGATGGAATAATCGTAATCCAGGGAATGGTAGATATCATGGACACGGACTGGTTAGAAGATATAGCTCCTCTAGCATATGGGTATGTCTACATACGCCGCATGTTATGGGGCATTTTGCTAGTGAACAGCAGGCTTTTTTTGCTATAGAACAAGCAGTTAATTTAATAGATAGATCAAAAAAATAATTAGGTACTGATCGTGAAATAATTGTAATTAGCTGCTACATGGTCTGGCAATTAAGATTTTTGGCTTTACTCAGCAGTTGATTGGGCAGAGTTGAAATAACGTCAAGCATAATTTTCTGTGCGCGGATTGAAAAATACTACTTGACGATACCTGTCATACATGCTATATGTGATGTGTTAACTAAACGTGTATTTATACAGTTGATTAATTGAGAATTAACAGCTAACATAGGGATACAAAAATGAACGGACTTTCCTGGCTGATTTACATTGCAAATGTCGGCAGCACACTGGGAGGATTTTTTACCTTTGTGTGTATTGTCACCGGTATTGCTACCATAGGCTTCATCATCGCAGTATTGGTATTCAGTGGTGATACCGATAATTATTATCGACCATTGAACAGTGATGCATTGGCACGCAACAAAGAAAATCGCAGTGCCTGTAAGTCATGGGCTATTCGAGCAGGATTATTTTGCATGCTCATGGGAACGTTGTCATCTATCATTCCCAATCGAGAAACTGTGCTGTTGATTGCAGCATCGGAAATCGGAGACCGAGTCATGAACAGCGAAAAGATGGCCAAGGTGGGCGACCGAGTTGGATCGGTGCTTGATCCCGGTATTGACCTCCTCAATACCTGGATCGAACAGCAGACTCAGACCATCAAGAAGAGCATGGAACCGGTGTCACAGCCTGCAAAGAAGAATTAAAATGCCTGACCCTTTAGATCTAGAGATTGTACCTCCGATTAGAGATCGTGGAATAGTTTTCTTTTTCGACAGCATGGAAAAGGCATTGTGGGTCACTGATATTCAGTATGTGGTCGGTGGGTTTACTGGATTGGTCAACAATGGTGCATGGTACATCCACTATCAAGACACCATTGTAAACGCTTATTACAATCACCTGTTCCACGGGACTCCCACATCCCAATCCGTTGCCAATATCACGCATCAAGTTGCAGTGGAACCCGATTCCGGTCGAGATTACAACGATGTCATCGAATGGGCTAGAACCAAGATAAAAAGCACTTGACACTCTGTATATCTGTGTTATTATGAAGTATAATATAAAGGATAGATACCATGAGCACGTTTAGTTGCCCGGTAGTTCGGGTTGAATCGGTTGTCGATCACCCAAACGCTGATAGGTTAAGTTTAGTCAAGCTACATGGCCTGGGATATACTTGCATAAGCGGAAAGCTAGGAGATCTTTCTCCTCGCTACTGGGCTGGGGACATGGTGGTCTACATTCCGAGTGCCTCGGTGCTGCCTGAATGGCTCCTAAAGGAAATGGACTTCTGGAATAGTGAGACTGGCAAGGGCACTATGGCAGGACCTGATGGCAACCGAGTGAAGCCGCTGCTGGATGCCGGACTGGAAGATCGTCTCAAGGCGTCCTTTGACTTCAACGCTGTCAAGAACATCGCTTTGATCGGTGAAGTTTTTGGACGAGGAGTTCAAGATCTGCACTACGGACTTGACAAGCCAGGGTTCCGAGTGTTTGACATCCGAGTACACCATGTGTTCGGTGAGACATATCTTGCTCAATCCAGGGTTGCAGAACTACTGGCCAAGCTTGAGATCGACATGGTCCCCACGGTCTACGAAGGTCCGTTCGATCTTGCAGCTCTAGAGGCAGTGCGTGACGGCAAGACCATGTTGGATGGCACCAACATCCGAGAGGGGATTGTTGTGCGCAGTGCCACAGAAGCACATCATGCTATTCACGGCAGGAAGATCGCCAAGATGATCAGCGAGGCGTATCTTCTCCGCCGGGCTCCTAAAGGTGCTGAAGCCACGGAGTATACCTAACATGCTAGATTGTTTGATTTTAGGAGACAGCATCGCATTTGGCACACACCAGGTCAAACCTGAGTGTGTGGCCATTGCGAAGTCCGGCATCAATAGTGAGAATTGGAACCGCACATATGGTCATCGCCCTGAGCTAAATCTAGATTGGCCAATTGTGGTGATCAGTCTAGGAAGCAATGACCATCGTGGCATTCACACTCGCCAAGAACTGGAAAACCTACGTTCAAGTCTTCACGGCAAAAATGTGTTTTGGATATTGCCTGCAATAAAACCGCAGATACAACAGATCGTAAAAGACATTGCAGCCGCACATAATGATCATGTGATACCTATCCGTAGCGTGAGTCCAGATCAGGTACATCCCACTGCACAAGGCTATCGAGAAATATCTAATCAGATTCGATAATCCGAGACACATGCAACAGATCGTAAAAGATATTGCAACCTCAAAACATCACTTGGCCTTGGGATCTAACCACACAGATGCAATTTCAGTTGACTTGGACCTAACATTCATTGACATAGCACATTGTCAGTGCTATTATAAACTATGA
>Ga0208622_1000354_pt1 | contig 19376 bp, 27 predicted proteins | sample CryBogCBH12Jul09_FD_184621 | JGI IMG/M metagenome (GOLD analysis project Ga0208622, IMG submission 184621) | Freshwater microbial communities from Crystal Bog, Wisconsin, USA - CBH12Jul09 (SPAdes) | ecosystem: Environmental > Aquatic > Freshwater > Lake | place: Crystal Bog, Wisconsin, USA... | reverse complement strand
CAAGGTTGGGGATCAAACTTTCTACTCTAAGCCTGAAGCTCTTATATACGCCACCGATACTGATCAATTAGTAGCATGGCATTTTAATCCAGGAACTTATGCTAAAGTTAACTGGACTGAAGAACCAGAGTCTGACATACGTGAGTTATATAGACTTAGAGCCGTGCAACTCAGAGACCGTTACGATTATATTCGTGTAGAAGCTAGCGGTGGCGGCGATAGTACTACCGCTATCTTTGCTTTTTTACTTAATGGTATACACTTAGATGAAGTTGTATTTCGTTATCCCAAGCAAGGAGAAAAAGGAGTAAGTGCTGATCCGTTTACTACATCAGCAACTAATACCTTAAGCGAGTGGGATTATGCTGCCAAACCATTGCTAGACTGGATTAAAACTCACCACCCCGCAGTTAAAATTACTGTACATGATTACAGTGAAAATATGCAGGAAAGCGAAATAGCCAAAGACGAGTCTTGGGTTTTTACTACCAGAGATTGGTTTCAGCCGGGTCACGGCACTAAGCATACGCACTTTGGCACAAGCGAACATAAAGATCTAGCCGAATCAGGTAAAAGTATTTGCGTCTTGTACGGAGTAGACAAACCTAAGGTTGCTATAATCGATGACGGGTGGTATGCGTATTTTATAGACTTATATGCTAACCATCCCAATCCTATTGTAGGCGACAATACTAATATTACTACAGAATTATTTTACTGGACTCCCGATTTCCCAGAAATCTCAGTTAAGCAAGTGCATATGATACGCCAGTGGTTTAACATGCCACAGAATAGTCATTTGCGACATTTAGTAAACGAGCAGGATCCTAATAAGCGTACTGCCTACGAATTTATTGCCAAGAGTATTATATACCCTGACTATGATCTAGCAACATGGCAAACTAGTAAGCCCACTAATAGTTTTTACAACGAAATGGATTATTGGTTTTACACTAATTTCAAAGATACACACCTTTACGATACATGGGAACGTGGATTACAATTCCTTGTTGATAAAATTGATAAAAAATATTTTTACAAACATTTTGAAAAACCGGTCGGACTTGTGTTAAACCGTAGCCCATATTACTACATTGGCCCAGCAGAGCAACAAGTAACATCGGGCATTATTAAAAATAGAGATTATCTACAAGCAAGTGCAAAATCTATTGTTACAATCAAAGACAAGCGAATTGAGAAAAAAACTATCTAATGACTATCCACGGAGTTGAAAAAAATCCTAAATTAGGATATTACAAAGTAGCTAACGAGATTTTTTACTCTAAGCCCGAGGCCTATATCTATGCTACACAAACAAACAATTCTCCTACTTGGCACTTTAACGAAATAGAATTTGCTAAATGCAAGTGGAACATAGAACCCGAGTCTGACATACGTGAGTTATATAGGCTCAGGGCACAACAGTTACGTGACCGGTATGATTGGATTAGATTGGAGTGCAGTGGCGGAGGTGATAGTACTACTACTGCATTTGCTTTCTTACTCAATGGTATACACTTAGACGAAGTTATTTTTCGATATCCTAAAAAGGGCGAAACAGGTGTTACTGGTGATGCTAGTAATACTAGGCCAGAAAATACTCTAAGCGAATTTCAATTTGCTGCACAACCGTTATTACACTGGATTAAAACTAACTTCCCCGACACCGTTGTGAGAATACACGACTTTAGTGAAAATATGTTAGAGGAAGAAAAGACTAGAGACGAATCTTGGATTTATCAAACTCGCCACTGGTTTCAACCGGCCCACGCAGACAAGTACAATCAATTTAATTTAAAAGAGCATAGAGATTTAGCAGATAGTGGCAAAAGTATCTGCGTACTAACAGGTATAGACAAACCACGATTGACTATTATCAATGACGAATGGTACTGCTACTTCCTTGACGTACAGGCAAACAGCGCACACCCTATAGTTGGCGACTATACTAACATAACCAATGAGTATTTCTTTTGGACTCCTGACTTGCCAGAAATTGTTGTTAAACAATGTCATATGATACAACAATGGTTTGAAATGCCACAGAATCAACATTTACGTTATTTGTTAAAGTGGCCAAATACTAGTACTGCTATGCGTACCAGTTACGAGCATATTGCTAAAAGTATTATATACCCAGATTATGATCTAACTACTTGGCAAACTAGTAAACCTACTAACAGTTTTTACAACGAAATGGACACTTGGTTTTATCGTAATTTACAAGACAGTAACTTATATCGTGCTTGGGAAGCTGGACTAAAATACATAGTTGACAAAGTAGATCGTAAGTTTTTTGACTACGAAAACAAGATACCCGTGGGACTTAAATCAAATTTAAGCCCATTCTATTATATTGGGGCAGCAAGCCCTGCTACACAAACAGTTATACAAAATAATGAGTATACTAATAAATCTACAAAAACATTATACGTTATTAAAGATCGTAAACTTAAGACCATTATTAGATAAATAATTGTACTATGCCTGCAAATATTAAAGACTTATTAAACAACACAAAAGAGATTTTTATGACGGACTCAGCAATTAGTACATTGCTGGACTTTGAGCGTGTTTGTGATGAGTTAGATTTATATGCGTTTGCTAACTGGAAAAACGGTGAGCTAGTAGAAGGCCCAATTTACGAAAAATACTTTGTAAAATGTAGTTTTATGTGGCCATACAAAAAGATGCCAGATCCACGTGGTGCTCAACGTCTAAGCGAATACGACTGTGAAGTAACATTTACACAAGACTCATTTGAGCACCCAAAGCAAGTAAAAGATCCTAAGGACTTTAAAGCAGGTACAAAAGTACCTAAGATGGTCAAGAGCCCGATTTGGCTAGTTGAAATTGTTATGCCTAAGAAACTAATGCAAGACATCCAGCAAGGTGCGCTAGAATTAGAATCAGGTACAGTTGATATGGAAGAAATCGACCAAGCATACGAAACAGATGCTGCCGACGATACTATTAATCAGCAGGATAACATTGAGCAAGATCAATTAGATCAGGAGCAACAAAATGCACCGCAATAATTTATTTGAAGGCCTAGAACAAGGCGATCTAGCTCGATTAATACACCCCGAGCTACACGTTGACGAATTTAAAAGCAAACTTGGCGATGACCAGGATGTTGTTGTATTAAGTTTTAAAGTAGACACTAAAGAGCCAGCAAACGACCTAGTAAGTTTTGTTGAAAAAGGCTATGATTGGGTACTTGATGCGGATGTTAGCTCAGGTGAAATGGACGATGGATCTTATATTGTATTTGTTGAGTTAGATCGCAATGAGCAAGCTCCAGAAAACATCATGCAGTTAATGGAAGAGATCATGGGCTTAACTGACCAGGACACTACAGACTGGCGTGTACGCTATTATAAAGCGCACAAAGAAAAAGAATTAAGTTTAGAAGCACTACAAGAACTAGTCCCTACAACACCAGAAGCATACGAAAAAGCCTACGGTCACGAAGAAATTGACAAATTAAAGGCAATTGCTGGGGTTAATGTAGACACTAAAGCACCCAAAAACGATTATACCGAAAGTTTACGCAACTTAGCCGGTATTATACGTTAATTCTGTAACAAAAAATACACTCAAAAACGCTAAATACTTACATCAAGTAAGGAGTAGTTATGGCGTTTCAATTTAATTTTACACAAGACCAATTACAACAATTTTTGCCGCAAAACCAGCATGTTGAGCACTGGTTTGAAGCATTGGCAAAAATTTTACCCGATTACGATATTACTACCGTACCGCGTGTAGCAAGTTTCCTTGGAGAAACTTATGTAGAATCTGCTGGTTACACAGCAATCCAAGAAAATTTAAACTATCGCCCGGAGACGTTAATGAAAATTTTTGGTAATCACTTTCCTGGTGGATTATCAGAAGCTACACAATATTGCAATCAACCTAACAAACAAGAAGCTATTGCTAATCGCATCTATGCTAATCGTATGGGCAACGGCGACGAAGCAAGTGGTGATGGTTGGAAGTTTTGTGGACGCGGTCTAATTCAGTTAACTGGTCGTTCTAACTATACAAAGTTTGCTGAAAGTTTAAGTATGAACGTAGACGATGTTCCTGACTTTTTACAAACATTTGAAGGTTGCGTACAATCGGCTTGCTGGTTTTGGGAAGCTAATAACTTAAATCAGTACGCCGACCAAAATGCTATTGACCACGAATCACGTATTGTCAATGGCGGTACATTAGGTTTACAAGAACGCCGTGCTGCATTCGAACGTGCAGTTCAGATATTACAAAGCTAATGTTTACATTTATAGTTAATCATCTATTGGGTAATATACCAACTTGGGTTTGGCCATTTGCCGCTGGCGGAGGCCTTGCTGTGTTTGTAATTGCTGGTATCGCTAGTCATATACAACCTGTTAGAATTTATGCATTGATTGCAAAACCTATAGCATTTATTGTATTTGTACTAGGTGTATTCTTTTATGGTGGCGCAGGAGTTATTGCTATTCAGCAACAGCAACTACAAGAAGCACAACAAAAAACTCAGTTGGCCGAACAAGCCGCTGCTGATGCTACTAAACAGTTATCAGACGCACTTGCCGCCAATGAGCATTTAGTCAAAGGTCGAGGCTATGGTGTAACACAGATTATTACCAAAGACAAGGCAAAGATTGACGCCGATTGTAAAAAGATTAACGATGATGCGTGGGAAGACTATAACCGTGCTGTTAAAAATTCAGGTAGTAAGATACCAGGACCTAAGAAATGAAAAGATTAATTGTTATTTCATTATTCCTATTGTCTGCTTGTGCTAGTAATAAAGCACAAATCATACCAAATTGGCCTGCGGCCCCAGCAGACTTACAGGAACCTGTACCAGACTTAACACCGTTGGCACCAGAACAACGTAACCTAAGCGATTTAATTGAAAACTCAAACGAGAATTATACACAGTACTATATCCTTAAAGAAAAGTTTGAAGGATGGCAAAACTGGTATAACACACAACAAAAAATATGGCAAGGCCTACAATAATTAAAGGAGCAAAAAATGGCATTAATTGATTCAGTATTAAATTTAATTAGTAAAGGTCGTAAAGAACCGTTAACTGGTTCTCGGTCAGAGCGTGAAGCTAAAATCAAAGACAAAGCCGGTATGGTTATTAACGTGTTTGCAGCATTGTTAGCATTTAACACAGTTATTGGCGGTGGCTTAAGTAGTACCGTAATGAACAATACTATTAAAGCAAATGATTTGTGGAATTTTTACCAAGCTAAATCAATTAAACAAACACAGTATGAACTAACTGCACTAACAGTTAAAGATCCTGTGTTAGCTAAACAATTTAATGATAAAGCCAAATCTTATGATGAAGGTGCCGAGGGTAAAAAGGCGTTGTATGCAGAAGCTAAACGATTAGAAGCTGAGCGCGATCTAGCTAAAAAGAAATCGCCTTGGATCGGTTATGCATCAACTGCATACCAATTGGCAATTGTATTATTATCTGCTAGTATCTTAGCAGTTCGTATGGAACTGTTTTGGGCTAGTTTCTTAGTTGCCGGGTTAGGCCTAGCGTTAATGAGTCAAGGTCTGTGGCTTTGGTTTTAAAATGAAAAAACTTTTATTAACTTTATTCGTATTAAATTTAACAGGGTGTGCTGTATATGATGCAGTAACAATGACCAAGTACGATCCTAACGAATATTTGTTAATATCGGAAATTCGTGTTGATGCTCGCCATTATGCTCAAGGATGCGGAAATCCTGTTATGAATCGACCCAATGCTATAGCTATGGCACAAAAGACTGAGTTATTTGAAGTCTACAGTGAAAACTTGCCTTCTAACGGCGACGGCACAAAAGCCGCAAAAGCTCTGAATGAAATAGCACAAGGGCTAGTTGCACAATATAATACAGGTAATCCAGTTAGCCCATTTTTTTGTAAGTTGAAGTTCGAAGGAATCGAGCATAGTGCCGACACAATACAACACGTTTTAGGGAATAGACCAAGATGACATTAGATGATATTAATCAACAATTAGCCGCACTTGTAAACAGTGGAGATCCTACTTTTGCTAATGCTGCAAATTATGTAGCACAGGCAGTACAAGCAGTACACGCAGGACAATTAAGTCCACAAGAGCTAGCGGAAACGCTAAAAGACGTGCAACGACAAATGGAAATTATCCAGGATATGAGCCAGTTGCAGTATAAAGAAACATTAAATACTTGTATCAACGGTCTAATTGTGATCGCCGGTGCAGTACTATAAAGGAGAAGTAACATGAGTATCGAAAAGAAAATTGCAGATGCACTAGTAGGATTTTTTGGTAAAGCTAAAAGTGTAGAAACTGCTGTAGTCGCTGAAGTTAAAAAGGTTGAAAAGTTTGTTGTAGGCGAAGCTAAGGGTGCATTTGAAAAGGCACACGATGATGCCGTAGCCGCTAACAAAGAAGTTAATGCTATTAAAGCTTCGTTACAAGATGCTTTAACTCGTGCTACTGAATTACACCAAGCCGCTGCTGATGCTGCTACTGCTGCACAAGCCGCTGCTGAAGCCGAAGTTGCTCGTTTCAAAGCATTAGCTGCTGCTCACTCAGCAGATTTAGCAACACAAGCAAGTCAGATTATTGCTCCTCCTGCCCCAGCACCTGCGGCTGAAGTAGCTCCAACAGAAACTCCTGCTGATCCGTCTACACCTGCTCAGTAATCAAATTGTAACATTCTAATCCACAGTAAAAACTAAATAGTGTTATTACTGTGGATTTTCAATGACATCAAAAGTTCTATTCATTCTCAAACGTAGAGAAGATTTCAATGCCAAGGTGCATAGCCATGTTGGTTTAAGCACGGGCTTATATAATTCAGCTAGCTTTGTACACAACATGCTTAACAAATCGGGCGTCGAGTCGGTGCTTGAAGTTGCTATAGATAATAACTGTATCGATAGGTTAGTAACCAAACACCGACCAACACATGTTATTATCGAAGCTCTCTGGGTAGTACCAAGTAAGTTTACTGTATTACAAAAGTTGCACCCTGGAGTAAAATGGATTATTCGACTACACTCTGACATGCCATTTATGGCTGGCGAAGGTAATGCCATGGATTGGTTGGGTGATTATAGTCGTTTTAAAAATATTATTGTTGCGTGTAATGCTCCACGTATGTTGCGTGAAACAAAACTATACTTACAGCATTTAAATCAATGGAGTAACGCAGAAACTGCGGAACGTGTTATTTACTTACCTAATTACTACCCACAAGATTATGTAACTAAACCATTTAACAAGAACAAGTACTGGGTTGATATTGGTTGCTTTGGTGCTATTCGCCCGCTTAAAAATCATTTATTACAAGCATTTGGCGCCATTGAGTTTGCTGAAAAGATTGGCAAGCAATTAAGATTCCACGTTAACGCTGGGCGTATCGAAATGCAAGGCGGACCAGCATTAAATAACCTAAAGGGACTGTTCCAACAAATTTCAGACCACGGGCATCAACTAATAAATCATCAATGGACTCCTAGAGAAGGATTCCTAGAGTTGTGCGCTAGTATGGATATTGGCCTACAAGTTAGTTTTTCAGAAACATTTAACATTGTCGGTGCTGACATTATTAGTCAGGGTGTTCCTTTGGTAGGTAGTCGAGAAATTCCTTGGGCTATCCCATTTACTGGGGCAGCACCTACAGATAGTGCTAACATTTGCCAGAAATTACTAAATGCCTACAGATTTCCACGGTTTAATGTTAGACTAAATCAGTGGGAATTGACACGCTATACTAATAAAACTGTTCAAGTTTGGGATAAATACTTTAAATAAAGGAGACATCAAATGTCTAAACATCACAGAGTAAGAACACATCACTGGCGCTTAGGTCGCTTAGAAGTTAAAGACCAGATTTTTGAAACTGAAGCAGCAGCATTAGAATTTGCAAATAACGTTGAAGGCGCAGATAGCGTAAAAGTTTTTGATCATCAAGATCAATTAACTCATGACGTTGTTGGCCCTGATTCTACAGAAAGTTACGCTTAAATGAGCAAGCACCACGTTAAAAGTCACCATTGGTACGATGGTGTTTTAAAGACTATTGAGCATACGTTTGATTCTTTAGAAGATGCTATGCATCACGTTAAACTTAGTGGTGCTAGCCATGCTAAAGTGTATGATGCAGATCACAACTTAGTACACGCAGAAAATCCCCCAGCTACTAACAGCTACGCTTAAAAATACATACTAGCTCCATAAATACACTTATAAAATCAATTATAAGAAGGAGCTAAGTGTGACTCAAGCACAATACAATAAAGAAACTGATTCCGAGCAGAAAAAAGAAGATTGGATGAATGCCAAATGGCGTCCAATGATGGGTTGGATGTATATGTTTGTGTGTTTATTCGATTTTGTTCTTGCTCCTATTGCGTGGACCGCAATCCAAGCATTATTCCACGGCGGCATTACTACACAATGGCAACCATTGACCTTACAAGGCGGCGGTTTATTCCATGTTGCTATGGGTGCTGTTATTGGTATTAGTGCATATGGACGCACTAAAGAAAAACTAGAAGGTGTTGCTGGAAATAATCAACCAATGGGAACCACATACGTTCCACCTGGCGGTATGCAGGGTGGAATGGGAATGAATAATGGCATGGGCGGTGGATTTGGTGGCGGCATGAACAATGGCATGGGTGGTGGATTTGGTGGCGGCATGAACAATGGCATGGGTGGTGGATTTGGTGGACAACAGTCAGGCGGGTTTGGTGGTCAATCTTCTGGTGGCTTCGGTAGTCCAGCTCCAGCATTTGGTAGTACACCAGCACCAGCATTTGGTAGTACACCAGCACCAGCATTTGGGTCAACTACACCGTCTGGTACAGGCGGTTTTAGTTCGGGCTTTTCCGGTACAACACCTGCTCCGGCCGTTACCCCAACAACAAACGCAAGTGGACAAAAAGTTGTTCCTCAAGCAACACAACCTATGTTATAATAATATAAAGGAAAATAAAATGAAAAAACTATTAGCCGTTTTAATTGCATTATCAGTTGCCGGTCCAGTATTTGCTGTAGACAAAAAACCAACACCTACTAAAAAGATAGTTAAAAAACATCAACGTTTTGATGGTTCTAAAGTCGCAGATGACAAACCAACAACAATTAAGAAGAAGAAATAATTATGAGCTTTGAATTAACAATTACCACAGATAAAGATACTATTAATTTAGGCGAAGTAATCACTGCTACTTATTATGGCAACGGTGCGTATGATACAACTATACAATCCGACAATATGCCTAATTCAATTGACCTAGGTGGCCCTGGCGAAATTTCTGGAACTATGAAATTTCTACCGGTTGTTTCGGGCACTTTTAACATTACGTTAACAGCCTATGGTGTGGTTGCACAATCTAAAGGAATTGATGGTCAATCTAATCCAGAAGTTAATTCTGCTTCAGTATCAGTGACTGTTAATTAAAAATCTAAATTAAAAATTTAAGCCGGTAAAGTTGACTCTGCCGGCTTTTTCATTTATAATACTACAATGACTTATTACGAAATTTTGGGTGTAGGCAATTCAGCCACAGCAGATGAAATCAAACGAGCGTATCGCAAGCTCGCAAGTCAGCACCACCCCGATAAAGGTGGGGACAAGAATAAGTTCCAAGAAATTGAGCAAGCATATCGTACACTTAGTGATGACGGTAAACGTCAGCAATATGATATGGAGCTTAATGGATTTGGCGGCGGTGGAACACAGTTTCACTGGCGTAGTGCAGATATGAACCATCCAGATATTAACGAAATCTTCCGTAGTTTTGGATTTGGTATACACGGGGATATTTTCAATCACCGCCCACAACAAAGACGCAATAAAGATTTGCGTATTGAAATTCCTATTCCGCTAGTAAGTACCTTAGAAGAACAAACCAAAACAATACAAGTAAAAACCACTAATGGTGAAACAACTACACTAGAAGTTAAAATACCACGTGGTGTAACTTCTGGGACAAATATTAAATATTCCGGGCTAGGTGATAACCTATTTAATACTATCCCACGCGGTGATCTATATGTCCAATTTAATGTTTACAATGCGGAAAATTTTGTTGTACATGGTATTGACTTAATAACCAAGATTAGTGTAAACTGTTTACTAGCAACAGTAGGCGGTGTAGTTAATATCACAGGACTAGATGGTAAGAAATTTGAATTAACATTGCCAGCCGGGACACAACCAGGAATGAAGTTTAGATTGTCAGAACAAGGTTTGTATCAATTAAACAACAACACTCGCGGAGATTTATATGTAGAGTTAGAATTAGAAGTTCCGCAGAATTTAACACCAGAGCAAATAGAATTAGTAAAATCAATCCTTAATATACAATAAATATTTTTATGATAAACCACAATCCAGAAATTGAAGTAGTAATTGCTAACGCAACTGACTTAGCAAAACAATACAATCACGAGTATGTGACCTTGGAGCACTTAGCACACGGCTTGCTGAGTTTTAAGCCATGGAACGATTTAATGATTGCGTTTGGTGTTGATACAAATTCTTTAATGGGAGACCTTGAAGAATATTTACAAAAACAAACATACATTACAAATATGGACAAGGATCATGATCCTAAAAAGACACATAGCTTAGAGCGTGTGTTTAACCGTGCATTTACACAAGTGTTGTTTAGCGGTCGCAATCACGTACAAGTTATTGATATCTTCTTAAGTATCTGTTCTGAAACAAATAGTCACGCTAGTTACTTCTTTATCAAGTACGGACTAGAGCGTAGTGCTGTAGTAGATTTTTATAACCAACACTATGTTGAAACTAAAGGTAAACGTATTCCTGCTGATGCTCGTGCAGATGATATCCTACGTGAGTATTGCGAAAACTTAAACGTAGCTGCCAAAGACGGCAAGATTGATCCTGTTGTAGGACGTGAGTTTGAACTAGAAGAAATTGCACAAGTACTTGCTAAACGTAACAAGTCGAACGTATTGATGGTTGGTGATGCTGGGGTAGGTAAAACTGCCATTGCAGAAGGGCTTGCTCGTAACATTGTCAACGGAGATGTTCCGGAATATCTACGTGATTACACAGTTTACAACTTAGACATTGCTAGTTTGCTTGCTGGTAGTAAATATCGTGGCGAATTTGAGGAAAAGTTCAAAGACGTTATTGGTGCGTTAACTAGCAAAGGCAAGTGCGTACTGTTTATCGACGAAGCACATCAAATGCGTGGTGCAGGATCTGGTAGCAATAGTTCAGTAGACTTTGCTAACATGATTAAGCCAGCCCTAGGCAAAGGACAAATTAAAGTTCTGGCGTCAACTACCTGGGAAGAATACACACAGTCATTTGAAAAGGATCGTGCATTAATGCGTCGCTTCTGCCGTATGACTATCGAAGAGCCTACTATCCCTGTAGCTAAAGAGATCTTACACGGTCTTAAAGAATACTTTGAAGTATTCCACTGTGGCTCTATTAGCGATGAAGCAATTGATGCCGCAGTTGAACTATCAGTTCGTTATCAACCAGACAAGAAACTACCAGACAAGGCAATTGACTTAATTGATACTGCCGCTGCTAAGTTAAAGATTAATGCACTAGGATGGACAGTACGTAAGAGCCATATTGTTGATATTATCAGTAAGTTTACAAAGATTCCGGCAGAACAAATTGGATCGGAATCAACTAAGACTCTAGTAGACTTAGAAGAAACAGTTAAGACTAAGTTGTTTGGGCAGGACAAAGTAGTAGAAACAGTATTAGAAAAGATTTATGTAGCACGTGCTGGACTTAAAGCAATGAACAAGCCAATTGGTAACTTCCTATTCCTAGGACCAACAGGCACTGGTAAAACAGAACTAGCTAAGTTGTTAGCTGAAGGCATGGGCATGAAGTTGTTGCGTTACGATATGAGTGAGTATCAAGAGAAACACGCGATGGCTAAGTTAATTGGTGCTCCCCCAGGCTATGTTGGTTATGATGATAGTAACTTAGGTGGCGGTATGCTTATTAGCGACATTGAAAAGAATCCTAACTGTATTATCTTGTTTGACGAAGTTGAAAAAGCTCACCCAGATGTAACTAATATCTTGTTACAACTAATGGACGAAGGTATTATTACTAGTAGCAATGGCAAGAAGGCAGATGCACGTAACGCTATTGTTATCTTAACTAGTAACTTGGGTGCCGCAGACAACGAACGCAACAACATCGGCTTTGGACGTGAACTACAAAAGACCACCGAAGACGACAAAGCAGTTAAAGACTTCTTTAAACCTGAGTTCCGTAATCGTTTAGATGGTATTTGCAAGTTTAACAAGCTAGATGAAGTAAGCATACGTAAGATTGTTGCTAAGTTTATTAATGAAATTAACGATTTACTAAGTGAGAAGTCATTGAAGATTCGTTTAACAGAAGCCGCAGTAGATCGTTTAGCTGAAGTTGGCTACGATAGCAAGATGGGTGCTCGTCCGCTAAGTCGTAAGATTAGCGACTTAATCAAAGTACCGTTAAGTAAACAGATTTTGTTTGATAATATTCCAGTAAACAGCATTATTGAAGTTGATTACAATGATGAGGAATTTCAATTTAATGTACTAGGTCCGTTTGTTCCTAGTACACCAATGATAGATGCCAATGGATACATCGTTCTGGATTCGGTACAATCCTAAGATTACTGTAGAGCACACTACTAAAAAGTATTTCGGTAAGTTTCTATATAAAATAGTTATGTACTGCCCTGCAGGTCGTTTGGTTAACAGCAAGGGTGACATGGTTGCAGCATTAGACCATAGAAAAAGTGTATATAAACACATCAATCAGTCTGGGTGGTGGGGAGCCAGACAAAATAGAGATATCGATAATGCTAATATTAGTTTGCTAGAAGTATTACGCACTATACGTCGTGGATCAACGGGTATTAAATTACGTGTTGAAGAGCCACGTATACAAATATACGCAACTACAGAAGAAGAGTTAATAGAATTAATCATAACTCATCTGCAACCTTATACAAGTCATATAGAATCTATATCCGGTCCAGCAAACGCAGAGTGTGCTGAAATATTAAACTCAGGTGCTATTTTGCGTAAAAAGGATATAGGATATACGCATAAGATTATTTTACGTGATGGGCGATATACTACCGAACTTAAAGAAAACATACTGAGCTACTTAACTTCCATTGGCCCAGAAACATTAAGTATTTCTACAGGATTAATAGATACACTATCCAAAAGTAATCCATTTTTATGGAATGCGTACTTTTATACCAACGATCCTAGCGTCACAACGTTTCTTAACTTAATAAGTCCAGGTTTGGTCCTAAATATTCACGAGCTGGTAGTAGTGCCACATAAATAATAGCATATTATCAAGGAGCCCGTGATGGCAAAGATGCAAACCGAAACTGTAGTAATTACCATTACTAAGTTATTAAAAGATACAGAAGCAGAAACACCAGTATTAACAAATGACGTATGCGACAGCTTAGAAGCAGTTGCACAAGAATTAGCAGGTGCAGGCGCACTTGTTGAAGTAACAAAAGCCTAATCAATTAACTAAAGAGAGAACTCAATGAGCGATAAGAAAGTCAGTCAAAGCGATGCTGTGAACTTAATTAAGGCCGCAGCCGCTAAACAAAAAGCACAAGCACAACAGCCACAGCAAGCACAACAAGCAGGTACACCGTTTGATTTCCGTAAGGTACATTTACACATTGGTATTCCTTGCTACGGTGGTATGGTATCAGAGCCTACTATGACTAGCTTCTTGCGCTTTACATTGCTAGCACAACAAGCAGGCCTTAACTGGTCACTGGATACTATGGTTAATGAATCATTGGTAACACGTGCTCGTAATAACTTAATGGCTAAGATGATGACTAATAAAGAAGCCACACACTTTATGTTTATCGATGCCGATATTCGTTTCCAACCAGAATCTATTCTAAGTATGATTGCATACGATAAAGAAGTTATCGGTGGTTTATATCCTAAGAAAGCATTACCTGTAAACTATGTAATTAACTTAAAACCAGAAACTAAAATCCAAGGTGATATCTTTACAGTAGATACAATGGGCACAGGTTTCTTGTTATTTAAACGTCCTGTATACGAAAAACTAATCGCAGCTCATCCAGAGTGCAAGTATGTTGACGATGTAGGCTTAGGCAAGCAATACGAACCAATGATGTACTCAATCTTTGATTGTAAGATTGATGAACGTGGTCACTATCTGAGTGAAGACTGGTTATTCTGCCGTCGTTGGCAAGAACTAGGTGGCGAGATTTGGGCACACAGTAAAGTATTGTTGAACCACGTTGGACACTATGAGTATGCAGGCGACTTAGACAAGTTGAAGATCATGGATCGTGGTAGCATGGGCATTATTGAAGATACTCTAGCTGCACAAGGTGCTAAAGTAGAACAGCCGCAACAGACATCTTAAGGTATAATATGGCAGACTCTGAAAAATTACATTTTAAAATTAACTTATCCGGGACATACTGGGAGAAACGCCCAGTATACAGCATCCTAGTCAATGATAACGTTATCGAAACTCGAGAAATTGAAGCGGCTTCTGGCGAAGTGTTTTGTACAGAGTTTGATACAGAAATTACTGAAGGTCCCGCAACATTAAAAATTCGTCTAGAAAACAAAGAAGATTCAGATGTTAAAAAAGATAACTACGAATCTGCTGAGTTTAACATAATCGGCGATTTGCTATTGCATATTAAAAGCGTTGAAATCGACGAAATTGATCTAGGCAATTTAATTTATACAAAAACTAAGTTTGTAGCTGACGATACCGATCGCCCTACACTAGATAAATGTATAGATTTGGGATGGAATGGTACTTGGGTGTTACCGTTTGAGTCACCGTTTTACATATGGCTTTTGGAGAATATTTAACTTACAGTTATCACCGTGCCATCTGTAAAAATTTGATTTGCCCCCAATAAGTGCATTGCAATGACAGCAATGCACTTTTTCTTTTGGTCCACTTAATTTTAATTTATGTAATTCAGAGTTGGGCTTACCTTTGTTGGATTCTGAATTTTTGCGATTATGTTCTGCAGATTTAGGTTTACCCTGCATAGCACGGGATCGTTTAGCTTTATGTTCACTAGTTTGTTTAAGCCCGCTGACACCATCTCCACCATCTGTTCTGTTAAGTTTATAATATGATAAATACATTATCATGTACATAAACGAATTAGCAGAAGCAAAAGTCCTTGTAATTTTTGGCGGAAGATTCCAACCATTCCACCAAGGTCATGCTTGGGTTTACAACTACTTAGTTGGTAAATTTGGGCGACAAAATGTCTACATTGGCACAACTGGTAAAGTAGAGCCCCTAAAAACCCCATTTACATTGTCTGAGCGAGTTTATTTTATGAACTTGCAAGGTGTTCCTAGCGACCGTATTGTACAAATTCCACAAAATTATAGTACCGAAGCAATTCAACAAGCATTTAATATATCTAACGAAGCACAATCACAGTATAAAGTTTTGTTTGCTGTTAGCGAAAAAGACATGGCTGAAGATCCACGCTTCCAGCGTTGGACTAAAAAAGATGGTACTCCATCAAAATTACAAAAAATGCCAGACGATTTATCCCAAGTGCAAACTATGGATAAGCATGGATATATTTTAACTGTCCCAACTAAAGAGTTTACAGTATTAGGCAAAGTTTGTACTGGTGCCAGCGATATTAGAGCATTATACGAACCAGCTGATGAAAAAACACGTCAACAAATTATTGCAGATGTATTTGGCAAATACACTCGCGAAGCCGAACAAATATTTAACAGTAGATTACTACCAGCGGCAGCTGTAGAACCTACTCGTCCAAATAAATTACCTAAAACAGTTAAGCCAGTGGGTGGTCAAGTGGTAGAGCCGGTTAGTGAAGATTCTGACGGAACACCGGCTGTAGACTCAAAAAGATATGCATTACTAACCAAAGCAAGAATAGCACACCCAGTGGCTAAATCCGATGTAGAAGCATTAGCACTATACATCAATGATAAAGAAGAACGAGATGTTGGTCATTTAGATCAAGTCAATGATCGCGAAGATGATATGATTGATCACCTTGAAAAACTTGAAATGGACTTGCAGGCGCAGATTTCTAATTTACAACACAAATTTGACAGTGAAAAAGTCAAAGAAGAAACACGTGAGCCGTATCAACAAAGCATTGATCGTTTAGAAAGTAGTCGCATTGATCAGTTAAACAGTTTAATGGATGAAATTAAGCAACGTTTTGCCACTGAGAAAATGCCGGCTAACTATAGAGAAGCACTTAAACAACGTCTGGATAAACTTAAAGCAGAACGAGATAGTTACTACGGTGTGAGATGAAAGAACACTCTATAACTGTAGATGTTTATGCTCATTGGAGCGAACATTACCCAAGATACCGTGTTTATGTAGACTCTGATTTACTAACTGAGCGTGATTTTATATGGTCTGGTAACGAAACCTACATTAAAGAAAACATTTTAGTAACACTTTTGCCCGGAAAACACACAATAACAGTAGAACAAATATCCCCACAAGGGAAGATTAAAGTTAAAAACATAACAGTTGATGGCGTAGCTTCTACAGCCGAGTTTATTACAACTGAATAAATATACTAACAACGGAAAATACCATGAAATCCACAGAATTTATGAAATTAATTAAAGAAGATGCTACAGGAATGGGTACTGGTAGCATCGCTGTCAGTATGCAAACACTAGGCGAAAAAGGTGCGTTTACGCAAAAACAAGTAAACAAACGTCTCGGCAGTTATACTAACCAACTAAGTGCTGGCGGTATTGTTAAAGGTGTTAAGGCCGCGAAAGTTAAGTAATGGATAATAATTTCTCAAATATTCTTAATATTTTTAAACGCTTAGACGAAGGTACTATGACTTCAGCTGAAAAGCACAAGTCAGGTTCAAAGTTTGGTGGTTATTGGGCAGGTACAGATTCGGGTACTCCAAATTCTGGCGAAGGTGTTGGCAGTTGTAACGAAGATGAAGACACATTAGAATCTCGCTTACGTGCTCGTTGGGAAGAAACCAAAGCACAAAAAGGCCTACAAGAATACGGTATGACCACAGGCGGTACTGTTGCGCCTGGTGCTACAACACCTCCTCCGGCGCCTGGCGCACCCGCTGCTCCGGCTACAACTAATACTGTACCAGCTGATCCGGCCGTTGCTGCCAAACAAAAAGCTGATATGCAAAAAAGTTTGCAAGGTATTCCCGGAGTTGATGCCAACAAAGCTGTAACAGATTTAACTAATCCAAAAGATGTTAGCGGATTAAATGTGGCAGTCGCAAATGCGCTCGCAAATCCTGCGACTGCACAAAAAGCTAAAGATTTATTAGCTACTGGAATGAAAACCGGACAACCGGGCGGAGCACAGTAATGAACTTGTTTGACATTGTTGCTCCTTTAACTATCGAAGAAGCCAAAACAGATTACCAAAAGCGTCGCCAACGTGAACGCGATGTTGATGCAGGCAAGCCTGTTAGTCGTCAAGCAAAGAATCCACAAACTGACTACGCCAAGAAACGTGCAGAACAAAAGCGTCAAGAAGCGTTAGGCGAAGACAGTTGGCACGGCGAAGGCGATTCGTGGCACGGTGGCGACAATGCCTGGTCAAGCGACAGTCACGAAATGGTTGAAGGTCGTTTAAGTGTAGGCGACCCTGTTATTGTTACAGCACCAAATGAATTTGAAGGCAAGACTGGAGAGATCTCAGAGTTTAGTCCAAGTGGCAAGTTTGTTATTGTAAATTTATATAACTATGGCGAACATAGTATGCACTTATCTGATGTTGAATATAATCAATATGCTGACGAAGAAGATGAAGTAGATGAAGACACAAGCACAAGTCCAGTTACTAATGCTATTACACGTCGTATCTTACAACAACGTTTAGATTTACTAAAGCAATACGGTCCCGACTTAGTTGGTGCCGCTGTTGATAACGTTGCCGACTACGTTGGCGATGTTGAAGAAATTGGTAGCAGTGATGTTAGTGGTTGGGTAGCACAGGTTGAGCGTATGCTTAAAGAAAACCCACCGGAAGCATTTGCTGAGAGCAAGTTAGATGAGATGGTAGAGCACATGTATCGAGGTCCACACGGACATGCTGATGTTGAACGCAAAGGTGGTGTTACTCGTGTAACACGTCGTGATTGGGATGATACATCAAAAGCCACAACAGACGTGAAGGGTGGCAAGTATTTTCCTAATAAAGATATCAAAGGCCAAGGCACTGGTTCTGTAGCATCAACAAACACATCCTCGTTAAATCAAATTCCTGGTGGTAGTTATCGTAAGATGCCTAAGTTAGATCATGATGCAAACGATGCTCCTAATTATGACGTAGACGAAGGGTTTCAAGACTTTAACAAAGTAGAGCCATATGAAGTTTGTCTAGCTGGTAAGCCAGTTAAGACATTTGACTACTACGAAGAGGCTCGTCGCTTCCACGATAACTGGAAGAAGAAGTTATATGCTCAAGGCGAAAAAGCCAAAGCAGATTCTATTACATTAAATCCTGTAATGAAAGAATCGCAAACAGATTATCAAAAACGTCGTCAACGTGAACGTGACGTAGATGCTGGCAAACCAGTTAGTCGTCAGCCTAAGAATCCACAAACCGATTATGCTAAGAAACGTGCTCAAGATAAAAAAGATGCGTTGTTTGGTGAAGCAGAAGCTGATCCTAACGCACCATATACACCAAGTCCGGCTAAACCGTTTCGTAATCCTCCAGGCTTTAATAAACAAGGCACAGGAGTAGGCAACCGGTTGGCACAACAAACTCGTGCTGAGTTGGCAAAGAAAAAACAACCAGGTGTGGCGGAAGGTGAAGATGACGATGTTGAACATTTGGCCAATACCTTTGCTGACCTATACTGGAGTGGCAAGATTGGTATGACCAGTGCTACAGAAAAAGTCAAGATGGCTCACAAAATCATCCAAGCAGTTGAAGATGGTAGACTATCCATTGAAGAACTCAAACAGGATATTAGAGATTTAGACAAGCCGGGTGTGGCGGAAGGTCATGCAGACCAACAACGCAAAATCTTTAAGAAGAACGGCAAACCAGTGGGCGAAGTTGGTATTGACCGCGAGTCAAGCCCTGGTGCTGGTCAGTGGTATATGAAGCATTACGCTAGTGGTAAAGATTTAGCTGGCTACGACTCATATGAAGAAGCTGTAGCAGAATTAAAGCATTGTATGAAGCAAGGTGTGGCGGAAGTATATACACCAGCTCCAGTTAAAAAGCCACGTAGTCCAAATGGGTTTAACAAACAAGGCACAGGATTAGGCAACAAGTTAGCACAACTAACTCGTGCAGAGTTAAACG
>Ga0208622_1000351_pt1 | contig 19532 bp, 21 predicted proteins | sample CryBogCBH12Jul09_FD_184621 | JGI IMG/M metagenome (GOLD analysis project Ga0208622, IMG submission 184621) | Freshwater microbial communities from Crystal Bog, Wisconsin, USA - CBH12Jul09 (SPAdes) | ecosystem: Environmental > Aquatic > Freshwater > Lake | place: Crystal Bog, Wisconsin, USA... | reverse complement strand
CATGAACACCGCCAGCGCGCCGGCCAAAATGGACAACACCGCCACCGACACCAGCGCGATGATGACGGCGAAACCACTTTTGTTTTTAGCGGAGGAAATTTTCATCGCGTCGGAATCTTAAATTTCGGCAAATGATTATTGCCGCCGTTGCCGACGGAACCATTTTGGATCGCCGCTGGCATCGTCTGCGACGGCAATGAATACACGCGCGCCACCGAAAAATCCGGCGCGCCCGAACCCGCGACGGTGTTGCCGCCGAGCACGAGCTTCACGCGCAACAAGGTCGGAATGGAATTCGTTGCGAGCCATTCCGTCGCCCAATCCAGTTTGTTCGTGTCCCAACATTCCACGGTGAATTTGCGGACGTTGCGCGCGAGCACGAGCGGAAATTGCTGCTCGTCCGCATCCAAATCCATCAGCACCGGATTCTGGCGCAGCACGAGATTTTTCTGACCATTCTCACCCGCTTCGAGCGAATACGACAGCCGCCGCAAATTAAAATCGCGGCCGGTGTTCGGGTTGACGAATTTGCCGTTGCGCGGAAAAATTTCCGGCACGCGCGCGGTAAAACTCAAGCTGCCCGATTCGGGGTCATCGCCCACGACAAAGCTGTAATAATTCGGCGAGGCCTGAAACGATTGGACGGCCATCAGCGAATCTTCAATGGTGCGGAGCGTGATGCGCTGGCGTTGCGCCTGCGCAGCCACGTCTTGCGCGACCTGTGACGCGCGCATGATGGAGCCCCACACGGAATAAATCGCCATGAGCACCATGCTGAAAATGGCGAGCGCGACCATGATTTCAATCAGCGTGAAGGCGAAGCGAAATTGCGAATTGCCAATGGTGACCGATGAATTACGACCAGCGCGCGCCGCCAATTGAAATTTAAAATTTGAAATTCGTAATTTCATTTGTGGATGAAATTGCCGCCTTCGAGACTGCCGGCGGGCGATTGCGGATCGTAAAAAAGCGAGGTCAGGTCCGAGATGATTTCGCGGCTGCCGCGCTGCTGGACGACACATTCCACGCTGTATAAATGATTCGTTGCCACTTCGCGAATGTCCGCCGTCCAGGAATAATCGCGGTAAGCGTCGCCCAGAATTTCTGCCATCGAACCGGAATAAGTGCCTTCAATCAGAATGTTCGTGTTGGCGTAAGTCGCCAAAACCGGCCCAGCGTCCATGAGCGGACGCTGCAGTCGCCGCGCGTTGGAAAGGGTCTGTGACACCAAACTCAAAATCGCAAACACAGCGAGGAAAAAAATGCCGATGGCAATCATTACTTCGAGCAGTGAAAACGCGCGGCAGCTACGGCGGATGATTTTTTTTATTTCCGTTTTCATTTACTCACATCGCTGACGATGGGTGTGCCGGTAGCATAATCCAAAGTAATTTTTTCCGATTCGCCGCGACCGAGCAATACGATGACCGTTTCATCGCACGTGCCGTCAGGATAAAAAAAGATTTTTGCCCAATCGGATTCCAAATAGTCCTGCCGAAAAATGTCGAGCATCGCGAAGTGGATGCCGTCGGGCAACGTCGAGGCAGCTACTTTGCCCTGACTGGCCGCGCCCGCCGGCGCGCCTTCGACACTGAAAGTTCCGTCCGCCGGATGAATGACGACGGCGGTTTTTTGTTTGCTGATGATGGCGCGTTGGCGCGCGGTGAAGCACACATCTTGCACGTCGCTCAAAGCTTTGCGCATCCCTTCTTTCTGCACCGCACGAATGATCGACGGCATGCCCATCGCCGCGACGAGGCCGATGATGGCAATCACGACCATGATTTCAATGAGCGTGAAACCAGCGGGATTTTTTTTGCGGGCGGACAGCATTTTTCAATGACCTCCACCGCCGGTGCTGATGTGCGAAATCAAACTGAACATCGGCAGCAAAATACACAACAACAGGAAGCCGACGACCACCGCCATCAAAATAATCAGCACTGGTTCGATGAGCTGCGTCATCACGCGCAACGAGATTTCCAGCTCGCCTTCGTAAGTGTCCGCGAGATTGTTGAGCGCGCCCGGCACGTCGCCGGTTTCTTCGCCGATGCGAACGAGGTCCACCATGAGTTGCGGAAATAATTTACTGCGCGCCAGCGGTTGCGCGAGCGTTTTGCCGTCCGTCACCGCCGCGCGCGTTTCGGCGACAGCTTCCTTGATGAGCGAATTGGACATGACTTGCTCGGTGATTTTCAACGCGGTCAAAACCGGCACGCCATTTTGGAGTAGTGTTCCCAATGTCCGCGTGAACTGGCCGAATAAATTCAACTTCACCACTTTTCCCACCACCGGCATTTTCATGCGCCATTCGTCCAGCTTGCGCGCGCCCGCCGCGCTGGACTGAAACCGCTTGAACAAAATTACCACGGCCACGATGAACAGACCGAGCAGCCACCAGAATTTCAAAAACATTCCGCTCGCACCCATCAGCAGCCGCGTCGGCAACGGCAGTTGGATGTTGAAGCCCATGAAAATTTCCGTGAAGCGCGGCATCATGAAAAACATGAAGAACGCCACAATTAAAATGCCGACAAAAATTACCATCACCGGATAAATCAAGGCGGATTTAAACTTGGACTGCACTTCCGCAAACTGCTCGAAGTGGCTCGCCATGCGCCGCAACACTTGCACGAGCGAACCGCTGGATTCGCCGGCCTTCACCATGTTGATATACAGATCGGAAAAAATTCTGGGCTGCCGCGCCATCGCGTCCGAGAGGCCGCGACCTTCGGTGACTTCCTGTTTTAATTCGCGACTGACCTCGATGGGAATGCCCCGGCTTTCCAGATGCGACATGCTGGTCAAGGCCACCGTGAGCGGCATTCCCGATTGGAGCAAATTCGCGAGCTGCGTGGTGAAGGTCGCCAACTCCTGCAATTTTGGTTTGCGTTTCTGCGACATCTGCTCGCGCATGGATTGCGGCAGAAAGGAAGTTAAATTCACGCTGCCTTTGCCAGCAGTTTTCGCCGTCGGCGTCGCGCCCGCTTTTACATCAGCGACGGCGAGTGGGAAAAGTCCGGAGCGCTGGATTTGCGCGAGCGCGGCGGCGCGGTCGGGAACCTCCAGCACGCCCTCGACGAGTTCGCCGGAACGTTTGCGGGCCTTGTATGAAAACTGCGGCATAAAGTCTTGTATTCAAAACCGCGCACGAACGAAAGTTGCAAATTATCCATTGGTAAATCCTGCTTGACCTGCGCGCCGTTTCGCGGTTGCATTGTCGCCAATATGAAAATGAAATTTTTCGCCGTCCTCGCTCTCGGAGCTATTGCCGTCACCGGCTGCGTCAGCACCGTCAACGACCAGCACACCTTTGCCAGCACCTGGAGCAAAGATACCGTTGCCGGCCGTTACCAACGCTCGGTTGACCAAGTCTATCAAGCCGCCGTCACCGTCATCCAAAACAACGGCGTGCTGATTACCGAATTCATTCCGCACGACAACACCAACGCCGTTCGCTCGCTCGAAGGCAAGGTCAACCAGCGCACCGTGTGGATTCGCGTGGAAGCCGTGGATGCGCGCCCGACCACGCAAGTCAGTGTGCAATCGCGCGGTAGTTGGGGCGGTAGCGACCTCGATCTCGTGCACGAGATTGAAAAAGAAATCGCCCTGCAACTCGCGCGATAATTTTTTAATAATTTAGCCACGACGCAGTGGCAGCAAAAAGCCCGCGATGAAAATCGCGGGCTTTTTTATTGGGCGTGACGTCACAAACGAACCGGAATATTTTTTTCTTTCAAAAACCGTTTCACGTCGCCGACGGTGTAGGTGCCGAAATGAAAAATGCTCGCGGCAAGGACGGCGTCGGCGCGGCCGGCCAATAAAACTTCGGCCATGTGTTCGCGGCTGCCCGCGCCACCGCTGGCGACGACGGGAACGCCGACGCTTTCGCTGATGCGTCGCGTGATGACGAGGTCGAACCCGGCTTTCGTGCCGTCGGCGTCAATGGAGTTCAACACGATCTCACCCGCACCGAGCGCCACGGCGCGTTTGGCCCATTCCACGGCGTCGAGGCCAGTTTCCTTGCGACCGCCGGCGGCAAACACGGACCATTTGTCTGGCGCAGTTTTCTTGGCGTCGATGGAGACGACGATGCACTGACTGCCGAATTTTTCCGCGCCCTGCCGGATGAGTTCGGGATTGGCGATGGCGCTGGAGTTGATGGAAATCTTGTCCGCGCCGGCGCGGAGCATCGTGAACATGTCGTCCACGGACTTGATGCCGCCGCCGACGGTGAGGGGCATGAAGCATTGGTCAGCGGCGCGTTCAATCACGTCCACCATCGTGCCGCGACCGTGCGCCGTGGCGGTGATGTCGAAGAACACCATTTCGTCCGCGCCCTGTTCGTTGTAGCGCAGGGCGAGTTCCACCGGGTCGCCGACGTTTTTGAGGCCGCCCTTTTCGGCGACGCCAAATTGGACGCCGCGCGTGACTTGACCGTCATGGACGTCGAGACAGGGAATGACACGTTTTGCAATCACGCGGGTTATTAAAGGCGGAGTTGTGCTTGGGCGCAAATGATAAGTGAAATTTTGCTTGTAACGGGACTTACGGCGGCTAAACAATTGGGCAGTTCATTTAACCAGAGGTTTTACCATGAAAAATTATCCCATCATCGTTGTGGCTGGCGTTGGCTTGCTGACTTTGGCCGCTACCGGCTGCAATAGCGATAAGACCGGCAGTCCGTATCATCCCGGCCCAGTGGCGGGCACGGTCGTCGGCGAAGGCGTCGGCGTGGTGGCGGGCAACGTGGTTGGGTTTGGCGCGGGCGTGGTCGGTGGCACAGTTGACGGCACTAAAAAAGTGTTGGACCCGAGCTACCACATGGTGCGCTATTGGAAAACCGAAACCACACCGGACGGTCGCACAATTCAAGTGCCGTATGACATTTTAGTAGATCAATATGGTCGTCCGGCGCACATGCCGGCACCCACGGGAAATTCTGCGCCACCGCCGGTGCAACAAACTGCGCCGCCCGCTGCAAAATAAAAATTAAAACCGCGTTCGCGGCGGGAAAAATTGCGGCGGCGCGAAGTATCGTGACGACGCGTGGCTTAATGAGCGGCTTGGGAGCTGTTCACCGTCAGCACATGAATTTTTGAACCAGCTTCGTCACTGTGCCGCCAAATCTGAATGGCGATAGTATCTTCCGTTGAGCCGCTGCATAGACGCACAACGTCATTGAGGTTGCGCACCGGTTGGCCGCTAATTGCCGTGATGATGTCTTCCGGCATCATGCCGGCGGCATAAGGGCTGGAATCAATCTTGACTGCGGTCACCTCCACGCCGTCTATATTATCCGGCATGGCCAGCCGCGTCCGTGTGGCTTGATCCAAGTTGCGCACGGTCAAATCTTCAAACTGACCGTTAGGAGCGTAATTGACGACCGGTGCCGTTGGTTGGGTCGGTTGTTGATGATGATTCAGAAAAACCGCCAGCAGGATGATGCCGACCACCAGCGCTCCGGCTGAATATGCCAACGGCAACCATTTTATCTGGCGCTTGGTTGGCGTCGGGAGGACGGGCGCTTCGACTTTCGGTGCCGGGATAATCGCGGGTTCATCCACCTTCGGCTTCAACGAGACCAACGCGCAACGGCGGACGGTGAACCGTTCGGCGCGTTTGCCGGCGACAATTTCCTCCGGCCCGTAACCTTGTTTCAAATCGTCCGGCAGCGCGTCGTAGGTTTCGGCGTCAACGATAAGCTCGCCTTTTTCCGCCGCCGCTTCCAGCCGCACGGCGCGCGCGACGGTCGTGCCGACAATCCGCCGCTCCTCAGCGATGACCAGCACCGCGCCGGTAGCCGCGCCCATGCGAAACCAGCGTTTGGCGGATTCCACGGATTTTTTGCGGTTATGTTTGACCGTTGCCTCTTGCACGATTTTGGCAAAGCGATGCATCACCGCCGGATCGTCAAAAATTAATAGCGCATTGTCGCCCGCCGTCGCGAACACCAGTTGTTCACGTTGCAAACCCAACTCGCTAAGGCCCACGTCCACGAAAGATTGTATCTGGTCTTGGAAAGTTTTTACCGCCTGGACATCCAGATTTTCCTCAAGTGCCGAGGCGATATCGCTGTAAGCCGCGAGGTCGAGCTCCAGCACGGTCTTGGTATTTTGTGAGGCGGATTCGATCATGAGCCCAATCCAACTTGTTTCGCCAGTTAACGGCGACGGACGGACAATAGCGATTCATCCGTCGCCGTGCAACCCCCTGTTTATTGGCGAAAACAATTCTCACGAACGTTCTCGGACCACCGCGGTTTGCTTAGCCAGTCACCGCAACCATTTTTTGCTTGTAAGTATCTCGCTGCCGTCGCAAAAATTAGCGCGTTGTCGAATGTGCCAAGTGAACACCAACCGCCAATACCACGCTACCCGCGCCAGCAACGGCGAAATAAAAACAAACCCCATTTAATTTTATGCGAATCATTCTAATACTGTGCCTGGCCGCCTCCGCCTTGTTTGCAGCCGGAAAAACTGCCGACGCCGAAGTGCAGCGTAAAGTCGCCATCATCGTGGAAAATCGCGCCGACCCCAGTCTCAACGATAAGGTGGCCACGCTGGAAGACCTCGTTACGAGCCGCGTAGCCGGCAAGGGTTTTGCCATCATCAGCCGAGATGTGACCCTGAACGCGCTCAAGACTTACTCGACGGCGGGTATCACCGCTGATGTAAAATCGACCGCGACGGCGAAAGCTACGCTCTCACCAGACCATGCACCGCGCACGCGGAAGTGGCAGAATCGGACTCGGCAAAAATTTCCGCCACGCCCGACACCACGCAATTGGATCAAAATTTGAGCGACAACACTTCCGCCTTGCGGCTTTCGCAGAATCTCGGCGCGGATTTCATTTTGATTCCAAGCATTACGGGCTACGGCACGGAGAAAAAATCTTACAACGGCAATGGCATTCAGACGTTGAACGTCACGCACCGTTTGCGCGTGAGCTACAAAATCGTGGAGGCGGGTTTGGGCGGCGCGGTGCATGGCGGCAGTTTTGTTTCCGAAAGCACAACGCGCGAGACGGCGAATTTGCAGGTGGACAGCACGGATACCTTGAATTCATTGCTCGATGACGCGGCCGGCCAGCTGGCCGATGCGATTGTGGCGAGCGGAAAATCATTACCCACGGAAGTCGCCAAAGCTGAGCTGGTCACTTTCAAAATCACCTGCACGATGACTGACCCGCGCCAGCAGCCGATTTTGATTGAATCTTTGAATGTGGACAGCGGCGGTAAAGTTTTTGCCCCAAATTTTTCAGGCGGAACCTTGCAGCCGTTTGACGTGACCGTGGAATTGGACGGCGTGGCGATTGGTTCCGCCCCCGGTGAATTCAAGGCCACACCCGGCTTGCACAAACTCCGCCTCTCCCGCGAAGATTTTCAAGACTGGGTGAAAACTGTGAACATTTATAACGGTCAGTCGATGCGGGTGGCGTTGAGCATGAGCGAAGCTGGCTATGACCGGTGGAAAGACACTTTTGATTTTCTCGCCAGCATCCAATCAAACCGCAAGTTGACCGACGCAGAAGTGAAGCGGGTTGAGGGACTCGCAAAAATGCTTAGCAACAGCCACTTCACTGCGGATCACGCAAAAAACATCAATATCACCGAACAAAAAGTCAGCGGGACGGGAGCGAGTGGTTCAATCGACGCTTCGCCGTCACCGGTTTATTTAGCCCCTCAATCTTATCCTTACCCGTCCGGGGCAGATGCGAAGTCGGATACCAAATCCAATTCAAAGTCGGATGCCGCGCCAGATGCTTCGCAAAAAAAAACCGGGCCGGGAAATATTCTTTTTCAACAACACTAAAAAATCTTTTTTGATTTGAACTGCATCAAACACATCATCTGACTTCACCATGAAAAATTCATTTTTGAAAAACCTTTTTCTCGTTGCCGGTATCGCGCTGTTGCCCACGCTCGCGGGCGCGCAGGAAAAAGCGACGATTGCCATTTCGTCCATCAAGGCGACGCCGTCCGTGGTCGCTTCCGTCAAGGGCGGCACGACGGTGGATTCCCAACAAAGCACGGCGACGCAGGACAAAAGCACGTCGATCACGCTGGACACCAAACAAGAACTGAACCGCATCATCGAATCGCTCGACGGACAGTTGATTGACCGCGTGAACGCGACGCGGAAGTTCGATGTTTTGAGCCGCAGCGATCTGGCGGACATCGTGAAGGAACAGGATTTGGGCGCGTCCGGCAATGTGGATGCGAAGACGGCGGCCAAGGCCGGTAAGCTCTCCGGCGCGAAATATCTGCTCGTGGCGACGGTGGACGACTTTCAGGATTACTACGAGAAAGCGGTGTTCGAAGGCACCGGTCGCTCGGCCACCAAACGCGTTTTCCGTTTTTCTATCGTCGGCAAAATCTATGATTCCTCGACGGGCAAACTGTTGGAGTCCGCGAATTTCCAGACGGGCAACGACGCGTTCAAGCAGATCCAGCAGGAACGCAGTTACTCGGTCAACAACGGTCTGTTGAGCGATGAGATGATGGTGGCGGTTTCCCGCGATATGGCGGAAAAAATCGCGAACCATGTGGTGGATGTGATTTATCCGGCGAAAGTTTTGATCAAGCGCGACAACGCCGTGACCATCAATCGCGGTGAAGGCGCGGGCGTGGCGGAAGGTGATGTGTTCAACGCGTTCGCGCTCGGCGAAGAGATGATTGATCCGGACACGAAGGAATCGCTCGGCCACGAAGAGGTCAAAGTTGGTAAGGTCAAAATTTCGCAGGTCAATCCGAAGACGTCCATCGCCACCATTTTGGAAGACACGGGCATTGATAAAGGTGCCGTGCTTCGCAAAGTCGCACAGCCGTAAACCAACAACCAACAGGAGGGAAAAGTGAATACTGCCGGGAAAACCATTGTTAAAAAATTCGCGCAATTCGTTTTGCCGGTTGCCGCCATCGCCCTGTTGGGCACGGGCTGCCAGACTTACGAGCAACAAAATAAAGTCATCCTGTATTGGCATGACGGCAATATTACCAACGCCGTCGCCGAGGCCACGCGCGAGGCGGACGCCAATGCCGATAACAAGGACGCCATCATCTGGCGCTTGGAGCAGGCCACGACGTTGCGCGCGAACGGCCAATACGAGGACAGCAACAAGGCTTTCGATCAGGCGCAGGTGAAGATTGATGACTACGCGCAGAAAGCGAAAGTGCGCGTCGGTCAGGAAGCGGGCGCCCTCCTTTCCAATCAGGCCAATCTGGATTACGAAGGCCGTTCCTACGACGGCATCATGTTGAATACTTACCGCGCCTTGAATTATCTCGCGCTCGGTCAGGTGGACAATGCCCGCCCGGAAATCATCCGCGCCTACCAACGTCAGCAAGATGCCGTTGACGCGAACAAACGGCGCATTGAAAAAACGCAGGAAGAAGCCGCCAAGGATAAAGACAAGGCGAAGATGGACAAGGCGGAGCAAAACCCCCGCTTCCAGGCGCAGTTGCAAAACTCGATGACGAACATCAACGACATCCAGGTGTATGCCGATTATGTGAATCCCTTCACGGTTTACCTCGATGGCCTTTATTTCATGGTCAACGCCGCGGACGCCTCGGATTTGGAACGCGCCCACAAATCGCTCGAACGCGCTTCCAGCTTCGTGCCGGATAATGAATACGTGAAACAGGATCTGGCGAAGGCGGACAAACTGATCAATGCCGGCCAGCTCACGCCGACGACCTACGTCATTTTTGAAACCGGCTGTGCGCCCGAACGCGATCAGGTGCGCATTGATATTCCGATTGTTGTTTCCAAGGTTTCTTACGTCGGTGCGGCGTTCCCGACCATCAAGCCGCACGGAAATTACCCGCACGTTCTCAACGTCGCCGCCAACGGCACGAATTACGATACGCAGATTGTCTGCAGCATGGATAGCATCGTGACGCTGGATTACAAAAACGAATTGCCCGTCGTCATCACCAAGACCATCGCCGCCACCATCACCAAAGCCGTGGCCGCTTACGCCGCAAATCAAGCCGCGCAACAAGCCGGCGGCGACCTCGCCGGTCTGTTCATGCAGATTGGCACGATGGCCTTCCAGATGGCCGTGAACATCGCCGACACCCGCACGTGGACGACCTTGCCGAAGCAATTCCAGATCTGCAGTTTCCCCACCCCGGCCGATGGCAAAATTGATTTGTCCACGCCCAACGGCGCCAAAGCCTCCGTCACGCTGAACGGCATCACCAACGGTTCAAAAATTGATTTGACCTCGACGAACAGCGTGCAAGCATCATTGCAAACGGGCAGTCTGGTGAACGTGGTTTATGTCAAAGCCATCTCCGGCAGCACCCCGTTGCTGGTCAGCCAATTTAAACTGAAATGAAAACGAAAATTGCCGCATTATTTGCCCTCACCCTCGCGGTGGCGGGTTGTCACGACACGATGAACTCGGTGGAAAACGCCCAGAAGGAAGGCCAGCGCAACATGGTCTCCGACTCGCGCGTTGTCAGCGACACCGGCCTGAACCGCAAAGTGAACGTCGTTGGCATCAACACCGCCATGACCCCCGGTGGCTTCCTCAAAGTGCAGGTCGAACTGCTCAACCGCACGAGTTCGTTCCAACATTTCAACTACCACTTCGAGTGGTTTGACCAGAACGGCATGCAAGTCGCCGGTTCCTCCACCGCCGTCATTCCGGAAGAACTCGCCGGCAAAGAAGACAAATACATCAGCGCCGTTGCCCCCCTGCAATCCGCCAAAGATTTCCGTTTGAAACTTATTTTAGGCCAATAACCATCAACTTTTAATCTCGAAACCGAACACACCATGAAAAATAAAATCATTATTCCCCTCATCGCCGCCAGCGCTGCCCTGCTCACTGGTTGCGCCACCGACGCCCATTACGTCGCCACCGGCGGCACGCAAAACATCGTCAACGTCGGCCAGATCAACATTCAGGATTACATCCAGGCCGCCAACGCTGCCACGTCCGACCTGCTCGCCGCCGGCACGCTGGACAAAGTGAAGACGCCGCCCGCGGTGCTTTACATCAGCCGCATCGTGAACAACACCGGCCAGCAGATTGATACCGATTTGCTCACCAAGAAAATCTCCATCGCCCTGCTGAACAGCGGCAAAGCGGTCACCACCAGCACCGACCCCGCCGCCAAAGGTTACCAGCAGGAAAATGAATTCATGAACGACCAGAAAGGCCAGAAGACCCCTGACTTCACCCTTTCCGGCAAGATCATCCAGCTGAATGCCCGCGCCGGTAGCACCACGCAGGCCACCTACAGCTTCCAGCTCTCGCTGAACGACACCCGCACCGGCTATCAGGTGTGGGAAGGTGAAAAAGAAATCACCAAGATCGGCACCCGCGGCACCGTGGGCTTCTGATCCGCGACCAAGTTACCGGACGCCGGTGGATACATTCCACCGGCGTTTTTTCTTTTCCTGAAGTGACGGCGTGATATATTGAGCGCCTTGGTAGCCGATGTGGCGGAATTGGCAGACGCGCTAGACTCAAAATCTGGTATCCGTAAGGGTGTGTGGGTTCGACCCCCTCCGTCGGCACCAACTTAAAATTACAAACAAAACCGGTTTCAAGTGTGGCAACACCTTGAAGCCGGTTTGTTTTTTAGCTCTGCTCCCTCGCCTCGCCAAACGATGAGGGGGCTGGGGTGAGGAGTTAAATCAATTTTGCTCCAAAGATTGATTAACAAACGGCGCGTCAAACTCTTTGGAACTAATCACTGTATCATACAAACCAACGTCCTTGTCTTCGTGTTTGCTGATGCCGGTGTAATTCAAGCTGGCATCTTCGTAGCGTTTGAATTTATAGACGGCATCATTCATCAACGCGCTGTTGAAAACATTGAGGCTAACCAATAATTCAAAATCTTTTATAGAAAGCGCTGTGACTTTTTTGAACAAGCCCGGTTCAAGTTGCGTGATAACATCTTTCAAGCAACGCTCGCGATAATCCGTCAGATACATGAACACCGGCACGCGCGTCGCAAACTTGATGAGCTTTTCTTGAATCTGCTTCCGCTTGCTCTTGTATTCCTTTTCCGCCTCCGTCAGTTCCTTCTTTTGTTTCTCGGTCAGCTTGCCATCGTTCGCCTCCCGCTTGGCTTTCTTAACAGCTTCGGACTTGTTGATGATGGTTTCAATGTCCTGATTCAACGCGCGGAAGCCTTCGATGTTCATCAGTGCATCCATCGCGGCTTGATTGCTCATCAATCGCGCCAGCGTTTCATTATCCACGTTGACGAGCAGCGCGCTTTCCCAACGCCGCGCCAGCAACGTCGCCGTCGTGCCGCTCATGGCCATGTCCAAAATTCCCGCCGCATCAATCTGCTTCATGGAACTGCCGTCATAGGCCAGCACCGGTAGGAAGCTGATAAACTCCTCCACTTTCTTTTCGGGATTGGATTCGTTGACGTTCAACCGGCAACTGTAATCGGCAATTTGACGCAACGCCCGATCCGGTGCGAAGTCAAAGACGTAACATTCTTTCTTAACAATCTCTTCGCGGTTCGGCGCGTCGCTGTCGGGATTTTTAATCGTCCACGGCGATTGCACGCGGAAGGCGGCTTGAAAGTAGGTTTCGGGGCTGGACGAATTACGCAGCATGAAGATTCCCGTCCACGGCCTCACCGTGACGCCGGTGGTCAGCTTACCGCAAGAAAGCGTGATGCTTTTTGATTTGAGCGGTTCTTCCATTGCCTCCAAGACCGGCGGCAAAGCATCTACACCGATACCCGCACTGCTGCCCGCCGCCACGATGATTTTGTAATCGTGATAAAATTTATTTTGTTTCTTCGCCAGCAAGTTGCGCATTGCGTGGCACGAGGCAACGCTCGGCAAAAACCAAAACGTGTGCGACAGGACGTTGAGCAGAGGCGCGTGAGAAAACGGCATCGGCGGCTTTTGCGCGCCGAGCTTGAGATTATCCACCGTGGTTTCCATGAACGAACCGCGTATCAAGTCCAACCACTTTTGCACTTCATCTTGATAGATAAATTCAGCGGCGTCCCCGAGACCGTTGGCCGAGAAAAATACATTCAGGTCAAACTCATTGAACTCGCCTTGCATCGCAATCTCGCGGATGGCGTCCGGCAACTGGTAAGTCAGCAGCACCATGCGCGGCAGTGCGGCGTAGGGATTATTTTCATCCTTCCAATCCCGCTTGGCCCGCTGCTCGTCAGAATACGTCCAGTTGAAAATCTGGTCTTCGATGAATTCACCGGAGGCGATAGCGCGGAACGGCGTGCCGGACAAATACAGATACGCATTCGTCGTGATGGGCATGATTTGCTCGTCAAATTCCTTGATGCCGTTGCCCTCGGCGAACTCGATTTCCTTTTCTTCTTCCGCTTCAAACAACTCTTTCGCGTTCTCCCGCCACGCGCCGTAGTGGTATTCGTCCAAAATGACGCAATCCCAATGCGTCGCGTGAACCCATTCGTTCTTGGTCTTGATGCCGCCGGTGCTGGTGTTGCGTCCGAGATAATCTTGAAATGACCCGAAGCAGACGAAGGGCTTTTTCTTGTCCGCATCGTCATACGACAGACCGTCCGGCGAAATGAATTGCCAGCCTTTGAAATCCACATGGCCTTGCAAATCTTCCTGCCACGCATTCTGCACGGCGGGCTTGAATGTCAGCACGAGGATGCGTTTCCAGCCCATCTTTTTGGCGAGTTGATACGCGGCAAAGGTTTTGCCGAAACGCATCTTGGCATTCCACAGAAAATGCGGCGTTTTTTTAGCGTCCTCCTTTTTGGATTCCTTGAAATAGGCAGCCGTCTTTTCCACCGCTGCCAACTGCTCCGGTCGCATCTTAAAATCCAGCGTGCGGTTTTCCTCGTTCGCCGCGCCGGTTTTAACCGCGATGATGGCGGCTTTTACCTGCTCCGTGGAACACCGAAACCATTCCCCTGCCTCGTTCTTGATGCCGACGTTCCGCAGATAGCGGTGAACTTCAAAGTCGTAGAACGCCGTGCCATCGTTCCGCATCGCGGATTCTTCGATAAGAATGTCATACGGACGTTTGCCCGGCTTGATGATGGGATATTGCGCCGCGACTCGTTCCTGTGCTGACTTGGTGGTGTAGCCGACTTTCAGCAAACCCTCGTATTGCGGGTTTGTGTCTCGGTAAGCGTAGATGGTGGGGCGCGCATCGGGGCGCGGCGGGAAAAATTCGGCGCTCATTTTTCCACCTCCATCGGGCGAATCATTGTTTCAATGAATCCAATTTCGTCCTTAGTTAGCTCGTATTTGCTATAAAGCATGGAGTCTGACCATGATTTATTTAGATTTTGAATAGGAACAAATTTATAGACCCTTGAAGAAGCGTCTTGTGTTGGTTTTGCCAGCAGAACTAAAAAACGAAAGAACCTAGTAGAGATATATTTGACTAAGTTCTTAGCATGATCCTCATTGTCAAAACTTCCGGCTACAATATAGGTTTCAGTGCATGCGCTATTTGGCGCAACAACGAAAGGAACGCCTAGTATTGGGTGAGGAAACGAATCGCTTCCACTTCCTGCTCTCGGGATTAGCACTTTATATTTATCTATAATCTCTACATTGTTTGTGAGTTCACTTGCTTTCACATAGCCGACGCCCCCGTTCTGATACAAAGTTACACTTTTAGAAAACGGCTTTACTGAACCTTTATATGTGGTGGGCAACCCGAATGGCTTTCTTGAGCTAATTTGACTTACAATTGTTTGCTCTTGTTTGTCTGCAACTTTCTTTACGATGGATATTGCCTCATTGTAACGAATAAATATATTTGCGCCGGGTTCTAGCAGCGGTCGCTCCATTGCTGAAACAACGGAATCTTTGTTGTAAGAAACGACCTTGCACTGCCCAGGGTCATCACGTCTCCATAAAAAATAACATACCCCTCCTTTTATTTGGACTCCGGGAAATATATTTGTCGCATCAGGGAAATCATGAATTTCCCGAATCCTATTATCAGCAAGCATTTCTTCTCTAAAATCATCCAAACCCTTCCCGCCGGAAAACCAACGCGCGGGTATAATCATTGTTAAAAACCGAGGGTTTAGCTTCTTTGCCTGTTGAACAAATAATTGATAAATAGGGGTAGCGCTTGTTCCAAAACCACCATCATTTAATTGATAAGGCGGATTTCCTATAACGACATCAAATTTCATATTAAATATCTCCTCTGGCTTTGCGGTATGAATGAATTGGTAGGCGTGTGATTCCATTTCTACACTGCGTTTCAACTCTTCTTCATTTGCTCCGCAATAAGAACACCGTCCTTTTTCCCAAGTGTGCTTACCATTCTTAAAACGGATGTTTCCCTCTTTATCGCTGAATGTATTACAGACCGAGTATTTGCCGTTGGCCGTCTTGGAGCAGTAAACCGAGCGGCGAGCAATCAGCGCGGTCAACTCCGTGATGGCAATGCCAAACACCTGATTCTGTAAAATGTGGTTGATGCGTTTCTGCGGGTCAGGAATTTGTTTTTCCAAGCCCACCAGCAACCGCTTGGTAATCTCGCGCAGGAACACGCCGGATTTGGTAAATGGATCAAGAAAGCGGGCGTTTTTATCCTGCCAGATTTCCGGCGGCAAATGATTCAACATCTCATTCGCCAGTTGCGGTGGCGTGAACACCTCGTCGCTGCTCAAATTCGCCAGACACGATAGAACATCAGGGTTGTAGGAATTATTTATCATGGTCACGCACCTTGAGGAAATGGATGAGCGGGAAGCTGGTAAGCTCTTTGGGAATGAAAGCCCGATGTCCCAGATCAGATTTTTGTTCGGACAAAAACAAATTCGGCTGGCTGTCGCCGCCCTGAATCAAATCGGAAAAGATGTAGTCCCGCCGTTTCAGCAGACTATTGTCAAACGGAGCCGTCCATTCGGAAAAGATGATGGGTTGCGAAACCTTGCCAACGGTTTTCAGGGAAAGGGCGTCGCCGTGAACGATGTTGCGCTCAAGGATGTATTGGACGGCATCGCGACATTCCGACTTGGCCGATTTTTTGAAGCGCGCGGTGTAACTCCGGTCAAAAATGTCAAACAGCCGCGCCCGACACGCCGCGACATTGTCTTCCAAAATATCTATGCCGTAGATGGAGGCGACCGCCACCACCGCCTTGCGCTCATAATCCAACTGGCTTTTGCCGTAACGCGCTTCGACGACGCGCAGCTTGCGCTCTAAAATTTCAGCGAGAAAATTTCCATTGCCGCAGGCTGGTTCGAGAAATCGGGATTCAATCCGTTCGGTCTCCTGCTTGACTAGATCAAGCATGGCATTGACCTCGCGTGTGCCAGTCAGCACTTCGCCGTGGTCAGTAACCCGCTGCTTTGAAATGACGGAGGAATCCTCGAAAGCAGTGGGCGAGGAGTCCTGAATGGAAGTAATTCCCATGCAGACAGCAAAAATTCGCTCGCGAGCGAGGGATTGCTGTCAGATGGGGACCGTCTCCAAGGGTTTGCAGTGCCAAAAAAAAGAGGGACGTGCTTAATCACGTCCCACTACAGGCACTGGTATACCCTTGGAAGAACGCTTTGGGCACGCCCCAGTCGGGGCGCGCTTACAAGCGCTGTCTTCCAAGTTGAAATTACCAGTTTCGTAGTGGACAGCAGCCGAAGCCGCGAAATTATTTTAGTTAAATTATTTTCTGGTCGTTTGTTTTTTCTAACGCGGCCAGTGTGCGCCGGAAATTTATCAGCGTCAATCTGTGTTCATCGGTGTCCATCCGTGGTTAAAAAGGGCCGCCCCGGTTTTACCCGGAGCGGCTTGGTTTTGTAGCGGCGGTCTGTGACCGCCGGTCCTTGCGGACGGCCACCATCCGTCGCTCATAGAGCGACGCTACAGCTCACGGCTTGGCAGGCGTGGGCGTGACGGCAGCTTTGGCGGCGGGCTTGGCGCGTTCGGATTTTTTCGTCAAGCCAACGGCTTGGGCTTCGTCACTGTCATCGCCGTATTGCGCGATGACCTGTTGCTTGGCGCCGAGGATGGCATTGTGGAACGCCCATTGGGCGGCCACGTTGCCATCGCGCGCGGTCTGCCAGTCGGCTTCCGCCTGCGCAAACGCATCGGCGGCGGCCTTCTGCGCAGCGGCCGCGGCTTGCAGCTTGGTCAACGCGAAGTCCGCGTTGGCCGGAGCGTAGCCCGCCATCTTGGCGAGGGCGGCCAGCGCGGCGGCATCGGCTTTCAACGCATCAGCGTTCACGGGCACAGTTTGGTCTTTGGCCATAGGTATCACCTCCTTTCATCCCATTTCTACGGGAAATCGGTAAAATCTGCGGAAAATAAGGGTTTTTGCCCAAAACGGAGCGGTCGGGGGACGAGCCGGAGGTGTCGGGCTTCAATCCCGACGCGTCGGGCTCGCATCCGGCGGCCTCGGGGTCGAGGCCGGAGTCGTCGGGCTGGCGTCCGGCAGCGTCGGGCTCGCAGCCGGACGCGGCAGGATGGCAGCCGTTGGCGTTGGGGGACGAGCCAGCGGCGGCTGGGGCGTAGCCTTTGGCTGCCGGCTTGAGGCCGGAGCGGTCGGGCGAGCGCAATTTTGTTTCCATGCGCCCACCTTACGCGGGCGGGTTGGACATTGGCTGTCCAAGTAAAAAGAATTTTTCTGCGGGATTTTCGGCGGTGCGCCGAGTCCGTTAAAAAGAAAAAACCGGTTTCAAGGTGTGGTCACACTTGAAACCGGTTGGCTTTGCCGCTGGCGGCAAAATTTATTTCACGGAATCCGCCGGAACGATTTTCACGCTGATGAGCGTTTGCTTGGTCACGGGGCGGTCGCCGGGCACGGTGGCCGTGGTGGCAATCTTTTCCAACACGTCGTCGCCCTTGATGAGCTTGCCGAACGCGGTGTATTGGCGGTCGAGAAAGCGCGGGTCGCCGTGGCAGATGAAAAATTGCGAGCCGGCAGAATTCGGATCCTGCGAGCGCGCCATGGAGAGCACGCCGCGCGTGTGCGCCTTGTCATTGAACTCGGCTTTGATCTGGTGGCCCGGCCCGCCGGTGCCCCACGCGCGCTGCTTGGAATCATCCTTGGTCAGCGGGTCGCCGCCTTGGATCATGAAACCTTTGATGACGCGGTGAAAACAGGTGCCGTCGTAAAAACCTTTTTTCGCGAGGTCGGTGAAGTTTTTGACGTGGCCGGGGGCGACGTCCGGCCAGAATTCGAGAACCATTTCGCCGGCGCTGGTGGTAAGGATAGCAACTTCGCTCATAAAATTATTTTTGGTTTTGGTTTGGTTAAATTATTTCACGCTGTCGGCGGGAACGATTTTAATGCTGTCAATGTTGATGCGTTTAATCGGACGATCCGGCGGTTCGGTGGCGGCGGTGGCGATTTTGTCCAGCACGTCAAAACCTTTGATGAGATTGCCGAAGACGGTGTATTGACCGTCGAGCTGGCCGCAATCGGCCTGACAGATGAAGAATTGCGAACCGGCGGAATTGGGATCGTTCGCGCGGGCCATCGAGAGAATGCCGCGGGCGTGATGCTTGGAATTAAATTCCGCGTTGACGGTGTAGCCGGGTCCGCCCATGCCCCAGGAATCTTTCGCGGCTTCGTTCTTCGTATTCGGGTCGCCGCCTTGGATCATGAAGCCGGGAATGACGCGGTGAAACGCCGTGCCGTCATAAAAGCCGCTGCGCGCGAGCTTCTCAAAATTGGCGACGTGATTCGGCGCGACGTCGGGATAAAATTCCAAGACCATCACGCCTTCGCTCGTCGTGATGACGGCGACTTCTTTGGCGCTCGGCGTGGCAGACGATTGATTGGTGACGGCGGCCGGAACTGCCGGCGCGGACGGTTTTTCGTTGGAACAACCGGCGGCGAGCAACAAGGCGAACGCGCCGGAGAAGAATAAATTAAAGCTTTTCATGGGCGCAAAATTTTCCAGAGTGGCGGCCAAAAGTCACGCGCGGAATGAAATCATTTCCGGCGCGGATCGTTCTGCATGGAACTCGTGATGAGACTGCTCTCCGAACGCCGATTGGAACGGATGAACCAAATCAACCCCAGCACCACGGCCGCAGCGGCGAGACTGACGACAACCCACAACCGCTGGTTCGTTCCGCCGCTGGCTTGATGGCTGACGTTGGCAACGGCCACATTGGTGACTGGCACTGCGACGGGCGCTTCTACTTTTGCTGGCGGCGCGCTCGCCACCGGTTTGCTCGCGGCTGAAATCGTGGTTGCGGCGGGAGTGGCGCTGACCACGGGCGCTACTTTAATTGGCGGCGAGCTGGAAATTTTATCGGGCGCGGGCACAGCGATTGCCGTCGTGGCATTGGTCGTGACGTGCGTGCCGACGATTACCAAGTCCGGCACGACCGGCGGCGGTTTAACGGCGACCACGGCCACGGGCGGCGGCGGTGGGACATTCGTGGGCGGTGCCGGCTGCAGAAACAGCGGGATGTTGATCGCGCCCGGCGGAAAATTCACCGTGCACCCGATGTATTTACCCGAGAGCGTGCGGATCAAAACCACAAACGGCTGCGAATTTTTTTTACGTTCCGCCTGACCGTCCAGAAAACTTTGGTTGATACCGACGTCGTAAGGC
>Ga0208622_1000336_pt1 | contig 20191 bp, 22 predicted proteins | sample CryBogCBH12Jul09_FD_184621 | JGI IMG/M metagenome (GOLD analysis project Ga0208622, IMG submission 184621) | Freshwater microbial communities from Crystal Bog, Wisconsin, USA - CBH12Jul09 (SPAdes) | ecosystem: Environmental > Aquatic > Freshwater > Lake | place: Crystal Bog, Wisconsin, USA... | reverse complement strand
GCATTACAAGTACTTGGAGCGCAGTAATTATAAGCTGGTACCAATGCTGCGGTAAATATACTAAAGAAGGTTTTATTTTATGCAATATTGGTTCTCCGCTCAAATACGACAGTATCGATTACAGTTTATCAGAGCATTTAGTGGGTTTTCTGTTAAAACTGGTCGCGGAGGACCTAATAACACAGAAGAGTTGTTAAAAGTACCATGTCGGTATGGCGATCCTTCTCGAGTAGCCGCCACGGTAGTACGAGGTAATAGTGAGAACAAGGTACTAACAGTACCGTTCATTACCTGTTATATTAGCAGTCTTGTTATGGATGCCAGTCGTAGACAAGACCCGTCATATTCGAGATCTGTGCAGGTAAACGAACGTTTATATGACCAGCAGGCTCAACAATATACTAACCAAGTTGGCAATAGATATACAGTTGATATGTACATGCCTGTTCCATACGATGTGACTATGCAAGTTGATATATGGACCAACAACGAAGATATTAAAGAACAGTTACTTGAACAAATAATGGTGTTGTATAATCCAACACTGAATATACAAACATCGAACAATCCAATAGATTGGACAGTGTTATCTTATATAGAAATGCAACAGAATATCAATTGGAGCTCAAGAAGTATACCAATTGGCACCGATAATCCAATCGATGTTGCAACTATTCAGTTTAAATTTCCAATATGGATCAATCCACCTGCTAAAGTCAAAAAACAGGTTCTAATTGAGGAAATTATCACTAACATTATAGAAGGTTCAAAATCTCCCAATGCAATGGAATGGACCGAATACGAATTCTTGGCCCGTACCATAACAACTCCCGGAGAGGCTATCATTCGAGTCACAGGAGTTAACCCTACTACATATGCATTGAGTTTATGCGGAGATAACGGATCTCCAGCAGACCCTACACATAGTCCAACTGTAACATTTGCTGCGCCGTATCTAGAACCTTTTGTGGGAATGGTATTTCTATGGAATGAAATACAAATCACTATATCACATACTGAAATATCAGACGTTGTAGCAGATATAAAAAGCTTTCTCAGTGGCACCAAGCTAAATTGTACAGTTTATAACATTAACAGCATGCAATTCATTAACACAACTGGCGGTAACAACACATTTGCAGATGTTGTGCCAGGATCGTTAGCAGCGTTAGGTTTAACCGCAACAACTTACCCAGGAGGCAACCTAGCGTGGTGGAAACTTTTGCAACTATACGGCACAATTAAACCTTATAGCCAATATGGTGCAAATGCTAGTCAAATACGACTTAAGACAGTTGACGATTTAACTCAAACTAATTCCGATCTAGTAGGTTGGATTGAAATACATCCTACAGATCAAAATATCCTTTATTGGATAGCGGATTCAGAAAGTTTTCCGTCATCTACATTACCACCAATTAATGCAATTATAGATCCAACTACGACTGGCCCAGGTATAAATTTGCCAGCAGCAGCAGATAATCAACGTTATTTGTTAACGGAAAGTTTACCTATTACTAGTCAGGCATGGGGCAATTTTAACCTAGAGTTGTCTGCACCTATAACAACTCAACAAGGTAAATGGTACGAAAATCAAACAACTATACAATTAAGTGCAAATAATCAAACTATACGATCAGGACAACTTGTAACTAGTAGTAGTAATGGTATACCAAATGGAACAATTGTTTTAGATGTTGTTAATACAACACTTAACATAGTCAATCAGAATGACCCGCTGCAAAGTAATTTAACTGCAACCAGTAGCAATTATTCAACTGTTAATTTTTATTCTAGATCAACTGCTAACGATATTGTAACATTTGATGGCAACAATTGGATAGTTACTTTTAACTCATTAACTAATGGTAATACATCGCAACGTGTGTTGAATCTTAATTCAAATCGCATGTATGTTTGGAACGACGGTTTTTGGTCACCAGTAGTTGACACTGAATATAAACCAGGTTTTTGGACAATAGCCCTATGATTACAACAAATATAAAAAATCTGTTTGAGATAGAAAATTCAGTTGATATGGATACCTTTAGTAAGGTTTTTACCAAAGATATACGGAAAACTATCGAAACTATTAGAAAGTATGGGTTTGATATAAGGGTAGTAGGAGGAGCTGTTCGAGATTTTTTACTTGGAAAATTACCAAGGGATGTTGACTTTGCTACCGATGCAGAGCCAGCAGAATTAATTTTTATTTTCGATTTGGAAGGTATTGATTATGATGCCAAAGGCATACAACACGGAACAATAAAAGCCGTGTTTGGCAACGAAAAAATAGATGTCACTAGTATTAGTTACAAGATGACGGTAGTTAATAGTAAGATTAAAATTGATAGAACCGATAGCTGGAAATTTGATAGCTTTAGACGAGATTTAACTATCAACAGTATGAGTGTTGATATGGATGGCAATCTATATGATTATCAAAATGGACAAGCAGATTTGGCTCGCAGTTTGATAAAGTATTGTCCAAATGCTCAAGAAAAAATTGATAATGATCCATTTACAATACTAAGATGGTTTAAGGCACTTGCTTATTTTGATCAACCTAAATGGATAAACAACGACAAAGAGTTGAATCAACGTAATGCAGACAAGATAACTGCTGTAAAAGACGAAGAGAGAACCAAATTATTATTGTCAAGTCTATTATCAGCAAAAAATTCTAAAAAGATTTTCAGTATGATGTGCAACATAGGTGTGGCACAACCATTAGGTATTAATTGCAACATTTAACTGCTGTGTGATATAATTGATCTATCATGGATCAATCATCTCGCGACCTAATTATTGGAGCCTACACTAACTATAACTGGGATCAAATCAAATATTGGGCAAATAGTATAGATCGCTGCGGATTTACAGGCGACAAAGCAATGATCGTTTATAATAGTGACAAAGTAACGGTTCAACGCTTGTTAGACTTGGGATTTAAAGTATGGGCGTTTAATACAGACCCAAATACCGGGAACTATTATTGGTCTCAAGATTTAGTCATTGTGGTTCAACGGTTTTATCATCTTTGGTACTATTTGGATCAACTTCCTGCAAATTCTTACAGATACGTAATATCAACAGATGTAAAAGATGTGGTATTTCAAACAAATCCCAGCGAATGGCTTGAGCAAAATATAGGAAACAATAGTATTGTTGCTAGCTGCGAAAGTCTTTGTTATAAAGACGAACCGTGGGGATCAGATAACATGCAAGGAAGTTATCCTATGGTATGGAACCGTATTAAAGATCAACCTATATGGAATTGCGGAGTTCAGGCTGGTACAGTTGCTGCCTTGCGAGATTTATGGTTAAGTATATGGTTAACTTGTAGAGCAGGTGGTAGAGCTAATTCAGATCAAGCTGCGTATAATTTGTTGTTGAATACTGTTGCATGGTCAAATATAACCATGCGAGCTTTTAGCGAAAGCGGCTGGGCATGTCAAGCAGGCACAACAGTTGATCCAACTAAAATTGTTAATTTTAGACCTAACTTATTAGAACCCGAACCAACATGGGATGGCAGTTTTGCAAGAACTAGCACAGGTGATATTCATGCAATACTTCATCAATGGGACAGAATACCAACGTGGAAACCTGAAATAGAAAAGAGATACGGATAATGGAAATTAATTTAGATAAGATACATCAAGCCAAAGATTATGTCCTTAGATCATCTGTTCCAATGCCGCAATATTTACCAGGCAGAAGCATCGTAACAAGTTGTTATCGTACAGAAATTCCAGGAATGTTTATTCTTTTAAAAGAACTACAAAGGTACGAATTTAATATTCCAATTGAAGTATTTTACAGAGCCGGCGAGCTAAATGAAAGTGAAATTAATGAGTTATCTGCTTGTTGGCCAGGACATATAGAATTTAAGCAAATTAAAGCTAATGCTAAAGATTATCAGGATCGTTGGGGTAATAACAAGGGTTGGAGTACAAAGGTTCACGCTGTTATAGAAAGTGCATATGCAGAGAATCTTTGGATTGACGGCGACAATTTTCCTATTAGAAATTGTCTCGATTTATTTGATGATGCAGAATATACAGCAAAGGGAAGTTTGTTTTGGAGAGACGTTTATAGTATAGATAGAGCAAATCAGTATCATGACAATGGTCAGTTATGGCAAGTATTTGATATAGAACCAAATGATGCAGAACCATTTGAGAGCGGACAATTCTTACTAAACAAACCAGTAGTCTGGAAACAGCTTAGTCTAATGCTGCATTTTACTGAAAACTGCGAAATTTATTATAGTTTTGGAGGTGATGCAGAATGTTGGCGGATGGCCTGGCAATACGTTGCCGGCAAAACTGGAGGATACCATGCTAGATTTAATTATCATGCTAGTGACCAAGTTCCATACGGAATGATGCCATACGGACCGTTTCACAAAGGCGTACAAAATCCCTGGCACAAATATGGGGGAGGTACCGTAATGGTACAACGAGATCGTGCAGGCAAAGAGCTTTTTAATCATCGTAATATAATGAAATTTCGTTGGCAGGGAGAAAACCCGTTTAACGACGATGTTACAAATGAAATGACATATCATATGATAATGCGACACCTTAAAACAAAATATGGAATAGCTGATGCCTGAGATCCTTAGCCGATTTATATATCCACGCGAATGGAACCAAAAGAGAGAGCCTGTTAGACCACAGCAGCTCAGGGTGTTGAATTTTGATAGTAATTATGATTATGATACAATTTGGAATGACGCTATACAAGTGCAAAAAGACACATTGTTGTTGGTTGGCCCACCATTATATGCAACAGCATCATGGATTAATGAGAATTGTATTTTCATAGACAACATTGGTCGTCAGATTAGTTGGGAATACAGCGAAATGGATAGAGCGTGCGTTATGAGATTAACTACACATGACTGGATCCAAGAATTATTTTTAAAAACACCATATGGAACGTATGTTATCAAAGTAAATTACCCAAATGAAGAATTTGCCAACAAAAAGGTAATCGTAACTATTAGTAAAGATCACCCAGTTTCTTGGTTAAAACAATGGATAGATTACCACAAAACTGTACATAATGTTGAAGGACTATTGCTTTATAATAATCGCAGCACAATCTACACATCAGAGCTACTCGAACAACAGCTGGTGAGAGATGACATGGTGATCAAAGTTGTTGATTACGATGTACCATTTGGTGTAATGGGCGGAGGACTATGGGAATGGGAAGGTAGAAGTGGTACCTATCTCCCATGGGATAGCGACTTTAGCCAATACGTTATGTTAGAGCATGCTAAATGGCGATATTTATATTGCGCAAAATTAGTAATAAATGCTGATACTGATGAATTATTAGTAATTAAAAATTCTAATCTTGATGGCGTAGCAGAGTATTGTTCAACAGGAGAACATTCAGTCCTTATATATGACGGAATTTGGATAGAACCAATTGACAGCAAAACTGGTGTAATTGCTAAAGATATAAAATTTGAAGATCGAAAATTTCTAAATTATTGGCATACACAACATGGAGACGGTCGTGGTATTGGTGTGAAATGGATGTTGAATCCTCAACGAAATCTCGGCTATCAATGGCATCTGCATAAAACATACGGTCCATATGTTAAAACATCTGAAATATATTTTGGTCATTATTTTGCTATGAACACTAGCTGGAGTTATGTTAGAGACGAATTCAACGGTGATGTTACGTCTTTAATTGAAATTTCAGAACTAAAGAAAAATCTAATTCTATGGCAAACAACATCGGGGGAATCAAAATGAAATGTGCAGTTGTTACCACACATGACGATAATTATGCAGCGTTAGCAGCCTTAACTTGGACAAAAAATCGTGCATTGTATGCTCAAAAACACGGCTACGGTGCATTAGCTAAAACCAGTAATTTTACTCAACCTATCATAGGCTGGGAGAAAATAGCATGGTGCCTTGAAATTATGAAAAATACTGATTACGAGGTGCTGCATTTTAGCGGAACTGATACAATGATAACCAATTGGCATATACCTCTGACAGAATTTTTATATGATGGATTTTCTGTAACAATTTCTACAGATTTTAATGGTATTCAGGCTGATAGTTTCGTGATCAGGAATGATGACAACGGTAGAGCTTGGTTGCAAATGATTATGGATAAACAAAGAGAATATAGTAGACACCCTTATTTTGAACAAGGTGTTATGATGGAATCATATAAGGATTACAGGCATGTTGTTAAAGTGGTACCTCAGCGATATTTGAACGCATACCATTATCCATTATATAAAAATAAAGGTGCTAAAAACAATCTAGATGGTATGGGATTTAGCGGTCAATGGTATAAAGGCGATTTTTTAATTCATTGTCCCGACCATCCTATGCATGTTCGCATGTCGTTGTTTAATCAAATTCTTCCGGAAGTTATTACCTAATATGTATACCGTAACTGCGGTTGACGAAATTATGTGGATTCATAAAAAACCTATGTTATATATAAGTTTTGTAGAGCAGAATAATGCACATGAACCTGATCAAATCGCAAAACGGTTGCACTTCGAATGGTTTGATGCTCAAGGATTGACATATGAGGCGGCGGAGTTTCATGACAATTTAGATGGCGGTAAATGTAACTTCATAGTAAATTTCAACGATCCAGACGACCCAAGAATTCAGTTGTATTCTGATCATTTTGAGGACGAAAATTTTAAAAGTTTAGAACCATTAAAATATCAAATGTATCTTTATGAATACCATGTTTGGTATAATAGCGGTGGTAGAGCGCGTATAGAATCAAAGGATAATTAATGAAAATTTTTATTACAGGTGCCACCGGGTTCATTGGCCGTAATTTAGTAGAATATTACCAACAGCATAATGTAATAGAATACAACCGCTGCGATCCGTTGTTTGAATCCTTGTTGATAGCAGATCCAGATTTGATAATCAACTGTGCTGCTGAGATATATAATCCCAACCTTATGTGGCAAGCAAACATAGATATCACATCAACATGTGTAACCTATTTAAAAGGCACCACAAACAAAAAGATGATACAAATAGGATCAAGTTCAGAATATGGGCCAATGCTGCGTTCCAGCGCAGAAACAGATAAAATCAATCCTGTTGATTTTTATCAGACCACAAAAGGTATGGCAACAATACTTTGTCAGGGTGCTGCAAGGACATTTGGTCTTGATATAAAGATTGTTAGACCCTATAGTGTATACGGCAAATATGAAAAAGCACATCGACTTTTTCCAAGATTATGGAAGGCGTTTGTACTTGGTCAGCCAATTAAGTTATTTGACGGCGAACACGATTTTATATATATCAACGATTTTGTTAGAGGCATTGATCTATTAGTTAATTCGCCTAGCAAAAAACTAGGCGATATTGTTAATTTTGGGTCCGGAGTACAGTACAGTAACATAGAAGTCTGGGACATGTTTAGCAAAATAACTGGTCGTACAGCCCCTGTTACTCACATCGCGGGCATGGTTAAGAATTTTGAATCAGAAGTATGGAAGTGTGATACAACATATGCCAAAAATGAATATGGATTTGAATGCGTATATAATCTAGAAGCAGGTGTCGGCGATTTTCTAACAACTGCAAGTTACCAAAAGGAATCAGAATGACTTTTCGAAGACAGCTAATAACAGCCAAAAAAGGTATTGTTACTATAGATACCACCGACTCTCGTATCATTAATCATTTTGCAAATCCAGCTAATTATGCTGATGTCGTATTAGACATGTTTAATAACGATAGATTTTATGATGAATTTTTCAAAGGTTGGGACAATTTAACAGTCTTAGACATTGGCGGCAATATTGGCTTATTCTCTCTCTATATACATGATCGAGCCAAGGTGGTTTACACACTTGAACCCACTCCTAGTCATTTTGGAATATTAAAAGAAATGACCAAAGATTATCCAAACATTTTTCCAATAAATGCAGCATTGCACAATAAAGATGAATCTATTGCATTTTATATCAGTGATGAAAACAGTACTATGAATAGTACTGTAAATCATTACGGTACCAAAACTATGGTACAAGGTAAGACATTACACTCTATTATCACAGAATTAGGACTGCATACTGTTGATTTTGTTAAATGTGATATAGAAGGATCAGAAATGGCCGCTCTCACTCACGACACTATATCAGCTGTAAAAGATATCGTAAAAGTCTGGAGCATAGAGGTTCATGCTACTGATTCAACCTTACATCCAGAAGTCAGCTTAAATCTTAATAGAGATCACATAATGCAAATCTTACGCAATAATGGCTATAATGCATTTAAGCATCGATATGATGCCGTTTATGCATACAAGGGTTAACAATGCATCAAATAGAACGTAGAATAATAGATATAACATATCAAGAAAAACTCAGTCATTTATCTAGTGTATTGTCTGCATGGCCAATTATACACGAAATATACAATAAAAAGACCAACGACGAGGTATTCATACTCAGCAATGGACATGCAGGTTTAGCGCTATATTGCGAACTTGAAGCACGTTACGGAATAGATCCTGTGATGCTGCTTCACAAGCATGGTATACATCCTAGCAAGGATTTAGAAAACAAATTATATTGTTCAACTGGAAGTTTGGGAAGTGGCCTTCCAATTGCTGTTGGGCATGCACTAGCTGATCGAACTAAAAACGTTTATTGCATGATAAGCGACGGTGAAGCAGCAGAAGGAAGTATTTGGGAAAGTTTGCGATTTATACATACATCAAAATTGGATAATTTGCACGTATATGTAAACATTAATGGAATGAGTGCATACGAATATTTAGATGTAGATTATTTGATAAAAAGATTAGTGTCATTTTTACCACGTGTTCATATTAGAATATCAGAGCCGACATCATTTTCTTTTGCCAAAGGACTTCTCACGCACTACTATGTAATGAAGCCAGAGGATTATCAAACATTATGAGAAAAGAATGTATAGATTTGCTGTTTAATTCAATGGCAGAAAACAAAAATATAGTTGTTCTCACAGCTGATCTTGGGTTTGGTCTTTTAGATCGCATACGAGATACATATCTAGACAGATTTTGGAATGTTGGCGCGGCAGAACAACTTATGATAGGTGCAGGTATAGGTCTTGCAGAAGCTGGTAAAATTCCAGTGTGTTACAGCATGAGCAGTTTTTTGCTCTATCGCCCATTTGAACTATTACGTAATTATGTTAATTACGAAAACATTCCGGTCAAATTGATAGGTAGCGGTCGTGATAAAGATTATTCTCATGATGGTGTAAGCCATTGGGCGCATGATGACACAGAAATTCTACGTGCATTGCCAAATATAGATCCTCATTGGCCAAAAGATATACCAGAACTAGAAGAATGTTGGCCAAATTTTATCCTTAGTAACACCCCTGCATATCTAAATCTCACGAGAAAAATATGAGTAAAAAGGTAGTGTATGTAACAGGATGTTTAGGGTTTATAGGTGGGTATGTTACCCGCACATGCCTTGAGCAAGGATGGCAAGTATTAGGTGTTGATTGCGAAACATATGCTGCTAATATAGGATTACTAGACGAGTTCAATCAATACAAAAACTTTAAGTTTATGTCTAAAAATATCAACGATCTTAATATGTTATATGACTGTGATTATATTATTAATACCAGCGCCGAGACTCATGTAGACAATAGCATTGCCAACAGTGACGAATTTATCCGTAGTAATATTGACGGTGTTCACAATTTGTTGCGTTTGATACAAACTAAGCATCGTTTTAAAATGCCTATGTTGGTTCATTTTTCCACAGACGAAGTATATGGCGATACAGAATCTGGCAGCTTCAACGAAACACAATTAATGAGGCCTAGTAATCCATATGCTGCTACCAAAGCATCAGCAGACATGCTAGTAATGGCATGGCATAGAACATATGGAATACCTTACTTAATTATACGACCAAGTAATAATTACGGAATTGGCCAATATATAGAAAAGTTTATTCCAAAAACTATACAGTACCTATCATTAGGTAAGCGTGTACCTCTTCATGAAAATGGTACTCCGCGGCGAACATGGTTGCATGCACAAGATACTGCAGATGCTGTAATGTATCTTTTATGCAACAATGCAGCTAACGACGTTTATAATATATCAGGCAATTATGAAGATAGTAATATAAACATCTTTAAAAAAATATTAAGTTGCATGAACTTTGATCCTAATTTGTATCAAAACTATGCAGATTTTAGTGTTAAACGTCCAGGACAAGATGTAAGATATTCTATAAATGATGACAAGCTACGGAACTTAGGTTGGAGCAATCAAAAGAATTTTGATCAAGAACTTCCTGCTATTATTGAGTATCATAGCCAGAGGTTTGTGTGGTGAAAATTGCTCTACAAATTAGCGGTAGATTACGGTTCACAGAATCAAGTTTATCTAGTCTAATAGGTGCGATAATTGAACCGTTGCAGCCAGATGTATTTTTTAGTTTTTGGCAACCAGAACATCTTGCAACATTATATTCATATAGACAAGCATTAAAACCAAAATCAATTGAAATTGAGAATTACAATATAATTAAACCTTACCTCGACGACTTGTTTACATTTAATGTACATAAAAATATGCCACCTATGAGTTATAAATTTTATCGTGTAAGTCAACTGCGACAAACCTGGGAAATGATGCAAGGTACTACGTATGATATTGTTATACAAGCAAGATCTGATAATATATTTTTTGAAAAATTAGACTTTGCTAGGTGCCAGCAATCACTAAATGACGACGCTATTCTGTGCTCAAATCAAGGTTATAATCCTATTATAGACGATTATATACCGAAGCCAAGAATGGTTGATAATTTTTACCTTGGACCGCCGAGGTTGATAGACAAAGCTAACGAAACATTTTGGCAAATACGTGGACAAGCACAAGAATGGACTTCTCAAGGACTATTGCATCAAGTTAGAATACCCGAAATTATTCAAACAAAAATATGGCAAGATGCCGGAATACGAATCAATGGGTTGTCTGGAATAGGTGATGTTGGTAATTTTTGGTATGACATTGATAGATCGGAGACTAAGTGGCTATGAAATTATTATACGTAGTACATAGATATGGATACCCAGGCGGCAGTGAGATTTATGTGCAAGGTATGGCGGAAGAGAGTCTGCGACGTGGACATACTGTTACTGTATTTGCTGGTGAACATACCGGCAATCTAAATGGTGTAACAGTATCAAGTGATCCCAATATACTCGGTGCAAGCTGGGACCTCATTATAGTGCATGGTGGCGATGTTGCGGTACAGAACTTTGTGTTGTCAAATGCCGTGCGCATACCAAGTCCTATATTGTATCTATTAGTACTACCTAGCACAAGTGACGTATGTATTCAAGCTTTGAAAGATTGCGATTACATTGGGTGTAGTACACGTCAAGACTGGGTTCACTGTTACAAATATAATGTTACTGGTAAAGCTGTAACAGTTAGACATGGTATTACTTGGCAAAATTGTGTAGGGACATCTGGCTTTAAAGAAAAACATGGTATAAAAGGTACAATGTTTTTGAGCTGTGGAGGATATTGGCCTAATAAAGCAATGCGTGAACTTGCTAACACATTTGAAATATGCAATCCCGTAAATGCAACTTTAGTTACAACAGGGTACGACAATCGTATGGATCTGATGCCAGCTGAATCAAATCTTGTTAAACCTATGCTGCTTAATAACAGAGACGAATTACTGTCTGCAATATATGATGCAGATTGTTTATTAATGCACAGTTACCAAGAAGGATTTGGCTTAGTATTGTTAGAAGCCATGCTTAATCAAACTCCGTGGATAGCACGTAAGATTGCTGGCGCCGACTTAATGCAAGATTATGGCCAAACATATAATACAAACGCTGAATTGATATTTCAATTACGAACGTTTAATAGAAGTGATTTTGATATCAAATCAGCTTACGAGTATGTTTGTGAAAATCATTTAATATCAAATACTGTTGATGATATTGAGGCGATAGCTAGATAACTACCTACCACTTCCTGCATGACCAGTATCGTGCCTTCCAACGAGGTCCTGGTGAGTCGCAGTGATGTCTAGCACGGAAACTTTTACGTCTAGCTGGAATGCTACGTTTGATGCGCATGTTGGGATCACCAAAATTTACTTTAACTACCCGGTCACCCTTTTTCACATAGACCTTGAATTTCTTAACATCGCCCTGCATAGGCTTGCCAAGAGGCACCTTGCGGCCGTGATATTCAGCTTCTGTTAACGTATCATCCTCTGGCCATTCAAGCCAGCCGTAGGTTTCGTAGAATTCGTCACCGTGGTAGGTTTCTTCTTGTTGTTGAATGCTTTCTAAAAGCGTGATGATTGATCGTATGTCCATAACATTATTTATTATGTATATTCAAAGAAACGTATCATATAAATTATATTATAAATAAAACAGGCTCATAACTTGTAGGATCATATAAATACATTATAATAAGTTATCAAGGATCGTGAAGATGTTACATCGTTTGATTAATCTGATAGACAATACTTCCCCAAAGGCTGTTGGCGGTAAAATTAAAAAAGACAAAGAATTAGCAGAATGGATAAATCTAAAAACCAATCATTTAGATAATTCTCTATCTTTGAGCGAAAGAGCGTTTTTAATTGTAAACAACATCAAATCAAATTGTTGCGAGATTACAAATAAATCAAAGAGATTTATAAGTTTAACCCAAGGTTATGGGTTTTGTGGTAATACAAAAAATTGCAAATGTATTGCAGAATCTATATCAAAAAAAGTAGCAGAATCGAAAAAAACATTAAGTATTGACGAAAAATCTGCTATAAATTTAAAACGCTCAGAAACAAATCTTAAAAAATACGGAGTTGTAAATGCAGGACAAACTTCTGCTGCTAAATCAGCTCATCAAAAATTTTATTCACAACAAGAAAACATCAACCAACAATTACACAAACAACAAGCAACTATTTTAGAAAAATATGGCGTTATAAACGTTGCAAAATTAGATTTTATACAACAAAAAAAGAAAGAGACTAATTTAGAAAAATATGGTTTTGAAAATCCTATGCAATCAACACATATTGCTGACAAGTCTAAACTAACGAAGAAACATTTATATACACCTCACCATTTAGCAAAACAAAATCATAAACGGTTTGTTCAGATGATCCGCGAAAATTTTGATTTAGATGCTCTTATAACCAAAGACCAGTATATAGGTGTACAGACTCGCCCACGCATAACATTTAGGTGTTGTTCTTGTGGTTATATGTTTAATAAAAGATTTGACTACGCTTCCCTCCCAAAATGTAAGATTTGCCATCCAACTGATACAGCTTTTAAAAGTAAGGAAGAATTAGATTTATTAAATTTTGTTAAATCTCAAACAACATTACCAATAATTAGCGGAGATAGATCTGTTATATCTCCATACGAAATAGACATTTATATTCCAGATCTAAAACTTGGAATAGAGTATTGCGGATTATATTGGCATAGCGAGCTAGGCGGTAAAAAAAGTTGGAATTATCACCACAGAAAGTGGCAAGCTGCTAAAGACGCTGGTATAGATCTTATTACGATATTCAGCGATGAGTGGACAACACAACGATCTATTGTACAAAATATACTTAGAGCAAAACTTGGATCTGCTAATCGTTTAGTTGGAGCTAGAAAATGTTGTGTTAAAATCATTGCTAGAGATGCGTCTATAAAATTCTATAATGAATATCATCTATTGGGATCACCTACAAAGTTACCTGTAAATGTAGGACTAGAATACAACAATGAATTAGTAGCTTTAATGAGTTTTATAAAATTAACAGATAAGACTTATGAATTAATACGATTTGCTTCCAAAGATCTTATATCGGGCGGTGCAGGGCGGTTATTATCGCATTTTATTAAAACATACGATCCACAATCTATTACAAGCTTTAGTGATAATAGATATAGTGTTGGAAATTTGTATAAAAAATTAGGATTTGTGCAAATTGGAACAGTACCACCAATGCAACAATATGTAGAAAATTATAGTATTAAACACCACAAATTAAGTCTCAGTAAATACAAACTGAAACACACATATCCCAATATTGATCTATCCAAAACAGAATGGCAAATCCTACAAGAATTAGGTTACGATAGGATATGGGACTGTGGTAAAATTAAATGGCAATTAATCATACAAAATATGTAATTTTAAAAAACAATAAAAACCCGGGATTACTCCCGGGTTTTTATTGAATAACCTATTGAAATCGCTAGATTTTATAGGAATTTTAAATGGGCAGTATTTATGCCCACACCTGCTAGATAATCAGCAGCGTTACCCAAGCTGCTTGCTGTGTTGTTAAGCTCTAGATAACCATAACGTGTCATGAAGCTTACAACAGGCTCAAAGGTAGACGGATCAATGATCACGCCTGAGCTTGTCAGCGGTACATATGGGCAGTAGTAAGCTGCGGCGTCGATTTCGCCTGGGCCTTTGTAACCAACAAGAACGTTGGTATCATCAGCAGCATACTGGTCAACATAAACGCGCATGCTGTTGTTTAGTGTTCCAACGAACTTGGTGTTGGTTGGAGCTTCAAAGGTACCTTCTGTTGTACGAGCGAAAGCTGAAGTTGTAGCACTCTGTAGAACTGTTAGAGCGGTTGGAGAAACAACTACCCAGTTACCAGCGCCACGACGTGTACGAGCAGCAATCAAGTTTGCACCACGGTTGATGAGCACTGCAAGAGCAGCATGCTCGTCACCAACGTATGTAGCAGTACCAGAAACAGCACCTTGGTCATAAGTTAGTGTTGTACCAGCAAGTGTACGCAGGCTGACTAGGATTTCCTGATCAATTTCTGCGGTAATTTCTTGTGCTAGCGCAGCCATAATTTCTGCTTCAATGTCAATACCTTGTTGCGCTTGTGCATCTTGAGCAGCTTCAAAGGTCCAACGAGCTGACAACTTACGTGTCTTGGCTTCAACGGTTTCCTTCAAAATCTGGATGTTCAAACGCTTACCAGCTGTTCCTTCAAGCACGCTTACTGGAGCAGCAGCAGGATAGGTGCTGTTACCGTTACCAGAATAAAAACGTGCAATATCGAATGGGCTGAGTGCTTCGCTACCGGCAACTACTGGAGTTGGAGTACCAAAGGTGTCAGCGTAACGAACGCGAAGTGTGTGGATCTGACCAACTGGACCACTCATTGGCTGTACGCCAATGATTTCGTTAGCGATAACAGTTGGCATAACACGACGGATTACTGGAAGAATAACCTTGTTCAAAGTTGCAACGTTACCAGCGCTGGTTGCGCCAGGTGTTGCACTTTCAAAAAGTATTCCAGATTTGGCTTGTAGATCTTTACGTGTATTTTCTAGGACGACTTCCATTACCTTCTTGCGATTGCCGGTTAGACCTTCGCAGAGGGCGGTTTTTGTTGCCGACCAGTGTGTTTCGAAGAGGTTCGTACTCATTTTTAATAGCTCCTTAATGCTTTATACCGGCAAGGTGAAGTAGTTGTCCAAGTCCAAGATCGTCTTGGGTTTCTTCAATCACTGCTTGGGCGAGTTTGTTGTTGCTTCTGTCACCAGTTACGGCTACAGACTTTGGTCGGGTAGTTTCTGCCAGATTTACTTTGGTTTGTGTTGTACCCTGGGCGCCGTTTACCACTGCTGGTAGATAACGTGTGAAAGCTTCCTTTAGACTAGATGTCTTGATATCTTTCAACATATCTTCCATTACGGCCTTTTTATCGCGTGCTAACGGTGAAAGAAGCTGTTTTAGTGTTTCCTCACGTAGAATGCGATCGTTAGCAGCACGTACTTTAGCATTGGCTGATTCAACAAGCTTTGTTTGCTCTTGTAACCTAACCCGTGCTTCGGCTAATGCAGCCTTCTGCTCTTGAAGCTGTTGATCCAACTTCTTGACTTGACTACCTTCTGACAGATAGCTTGCCATATATTCAGCTGCCACTGCTTCAAAAATACGACGTCCAAAGTTATTCTGACGAGCAACTTTGATATCGTCTCTCCACTGTACTAGTTCTGTCTTAATTACTTCGTTGAGAGTTTTGTCAACTGCAACAACTGCGCGATTAATGAACTTACTTTGTGCTTCGGAGATTTTCTTTTTGCCTTCTTGTGCCAGTTTAACTCGTTGTTCAACTAATGCCTTTTTATCAGCATGGAACTCAGCAATTTCTTCACTAAGTTGCTTGAGAACGAATCCTTCTAACTTGTTGACGCGAGATGCGAGCTCGCGCTTGCTGCTTTCCTTAATAGTCTGCAGTTCTGTAGCCAATTCACGACGCTGTGCAATAAGGGTCTTGCGATCCTCAACAAACTCGGCAATCTCTCCTCTAAGCTGTTTTGCAACAAAGCTGTTGATCATTTTAGCATGCTCAACCATCTTTGATTTATACAGATTTTTGGCTTCTAGTGTTGCCTGACTCATTTTCGCACGTTGTCTAAGCATTGCAGCACGATCCTCTGCAAATTCTCCTAGCTCAGCACGAATAGCATCATTCAGCATCGTATCCATGGCTTCAACAAGCTGTGCTTTATCGTTACTGTAACGAATGGCATAATCTTCCTGGAGTTTTTGCTCCGTGGCCTTTACCTTGTTGTTAAAGGCTTCCTGAAGTGCAGTCTTGACGTCTTCGCCAAGTACTTCATTTTCCAGGAGGTCTTTTATTTCCTTTTCCATAGGACACTACTCCTTAACTAAGTTTCAACTCATCGACCCAGCTGAGAAGAATTTTCTTCAGGTGCGTTTGTGCAACTGCGTCATGTTTCATACTCTCTGCTAGTTCATGAATCTTGTAGCCATGTTTGCGGTTCATGATTGCCTCATACATAGGGGTAGGGTAAGCATTAGGCGCACTTGGCTTTGCCACTATGTCAACAGTTAACATATCAAAATCTGACACTCGACCGTTGTCATCAACATTGCCTGATCCACGAGAGCTAACACCTAGCTTCACCCCGCAATCTAACAGTGTTTTAACGATGTTACCGCATGGTGTTGGCAGAATCTGTAGTTTGCCGTAACCGTTAGCTCCATCCATCCACATCTCGGTGATCTTGTGGCTTACTCGATCGAGATGAATTTGAAGTTCTTGTGGGTGATCGCATTCTCCAAGCACCCCTGCATCATTCCTGATGGCTTCTTTAATGTTTTCAACTGCTTTACGAATTTCACTAACAGGATATACTCGCCCGTTGTGATTTCGCAGGTCGCCTTGTATAAAGATACCTTTCATGAAAACTTTTTTTGCACCACCTAGGCTAGCATCGTCTTCCATTATGACTTCGGCTTGTGCTGTGTCATAATTTAGATGCTCTATTAATATGTTATGGTTTATCATACTTTTTGTTACCTTATTGGTGGGACTCTGCTGTAGAAATATTTAATAGTTTGTTGCAATTCATACCGTATTAGGTTCGATAATCGCTTAAATTGGCTAGTTGGATAATCTAACTAGCCAATTTAATTTACATCAAATTACTTAAGGTTTTGCCCGCCCTTGCTTAGTGGGCTCATTTTACCAACAGTATCAGCTCCAAACTGCTTGGCAGTTGTGTTTAACTGAGCAGCCGGCTTATTGCCTTCTTGGTTTAGACGTGACGAACCACTTGAAGCTGTCTTGCGACGGTTATCAGCCTTCATATCTGGATCGGCAATTTTCATTGCATCCATATTGCTCTTTGGAGCAGCTTGTAGGTCATATCCTTTGTGGTCTGGACCTGCACCAATATCTACTGGCTTAGCTCCAAAGCGGGAAGTTTGGCTAGGAGGAACTGGACTACGAGCCTTGTTACCATCGCTCATGCCACTTTGTTCCGCACCAACATCTTTAGCTGGAACTGACTTTTCCATGTCTTTAGTTACTACTTCAAGGTCAAGGCTTTCTGCGATGTCATCAAAGTCTTCATCCATTTCCCAGGATTCTTCTTCTTCGCCTTCTTCGCCTTCATCGTCTTCTTCACCAGCCTCTTCAGCTTCAAGCTTCTCAAATTCAGCTTTCAATTCAGCAAGTGCAGACTGTAGGTCATCCATTTTGCCCATAATTGCATCATGATCAGCATCATCTTCACTGTCGCCAGCCGCTGGAACTTCCATATCCATTTCGGCGTCAGTGTTACCATCAACATTATCAACTGCTAAAGACATTTCATCTTCGTCATCAGTTGTGGCCTTAAATTCGTCAAGTTCACTATCTTCGCTCATGGTTTCTTCGAAATCAATTTCGTTTTCCATTGCTCTGATCTGTGCATCTACTGCATCAGCGTGGTCGTCGTGCTGGTCGCGCGCATTAACAGCGTGACGGAAATCTGTGCTCTCGTCACCGCTGCCACCAATTTCTTCTTCCATTTCTTCGTCGTGGCCCATCATTTCCTCATGGATAGCACGGGCCTTCTCAATAAATACTTGATGGAGAAGCTCACGGGCTTTCTCCTCGTCGTTCTTGATTAAGTATTCAAGAACTTTTGATAGTTTTGGACTATTAGTCATTTAATGTAACTCCTTTGTCAAAAGTGTGGGACAGACTCGGATTTATTTAATCCGTTTATACAAAATACTGACAATCAATAGTAAAAATAGTGAATTTTAGATAATTCTCATGATCCAAATAGTTCCAGCGGGTGCTGTGCTGTTTATATTAGGTGTGTTAATGACATTACCATTTGGTAATATAACTGATCCGCCGTCGCAGGTTTGCCAACCATTTGGAATTTGTCCAGGATTGCCCCACAATATAATACCTTGTGTTGGAACCGAATTATCGTTGTTAGCATATTCTACTATGCCAGTTGAATTTACATAAACGTTACTATAATACCCCGGTACTATAGCCGGCTGTGTATTGATAAACACGTTCGCGGTATAAATTGTCCCATTGGCTGCTGTACTGCCATACACATTGCCCTGAAACAGAACAATAGATGGCGGTGTGTAACCTAGTGCATTGTAAACATCTTGACTGTTTAGCGATGTAGCATCTGTTACTATACCATTTGAATTTACATACACATTTGTAAACCAACTGGGAATTTGAGTTACATTAGCGCTGGAAATTATGTTACCATTTAATGCATTAATTAGTGTTGTATTTAGAACTACATCTGAACTACCATTAAACTGGACGCTCCCAGCAGCGGATCCGCTAAGGGTAATGGTTCTGCTTGTTGATAGAACATTAGCTGAAGTAGCAGTGCCTACAAATTGATACCCAGTTTGCCAGTCGGGATTGCTTGGTATTGTTGCTAATGTAATACCCGCTGCAATACCGTTTGGGAAACAAGATTGAAAGGGGAAGTTAGTGTCTCCAATTGTAGCATAAATTGGCAAATTTGCAGGTGAGACTGGGAAGTGACTTATAGCACTGACAATTAATCCAGCACTTAAACAAACCGTAACTTCAAACTGAGGGGTATGACCTGTAATCATAACCTGTGCAGTTCCTGCATCTCCATCAAATGGAGGTGATAAAACTTCCCACTCTGTACCAGTATAGTAATTCATTACAGATGTGACGGAATTATACCATATTTGTCCTTGAATTGGACTGGCTGGAGGCGTACTGTTGCTAAAATTCTGCAACAAATATACCATGTTTTCGTTGAATGTAAGACCAAAATTTACAGCATTTTGACCAATTAATCCCAAACTAGTTGTGGTTGTATTAATTGTACTATTTTGGACACTAACCAAAAAACTGCCATTGTAGTTGTTGATATTATATGGCATTAGAAACCAGCGCCTCCTGCAGCTTCTTCTCCGGTTCCACCGTAGATAATTTCTAGAAAATCACCCCGCATTAGTTCTTCTAGATCTTTAGCAGCCCTCATTTTTTTAAGCTTGTTAAGGTGCTGTAATGTGATTGTAGGCTTGCGAGAGTCTGATGTTCGACGTTGCATAATTACGTCGTCATTGTTATTTCTGTAAGATGGATCTAATTCGTTGGCGTTCATGTCATTTCCCTTAGGTATTATTTATTAGCCTGGTGCTGGACCTAATGCGCCGGCCGCAGCTTCCTCGGCGGCACCTGCAATTGCGCCGCCGGCTTCAGTAGGAGGAGGCGCACCTTCAATTGGTGCTTCTGCTGGAGTTTCCACAGCTTCTTCCGGTGCAGGACGTATACCAACTGCATTAAGACCTGGTTGAT
>Ga0208622_1000331_pt1 | contig 20404 bp, 27 predicted proteins | sample CryBogCBH12Jul09_FD_184621 | JGI IMG/M metagenome (GOLD analysis project Ga0208622, IMG submission 184621) | Freshwater microbial communities from Crystal Bog, Wisconsin, USA - CBH12Jul09 (SPAdes) | ecosystem: Environmental > Aquatic > Freshwater > Lake | place: Crystal Bog, Wisconsin, USA... | reverse complement strand
AGGGGATGCTTCCTCTGGTCGCCATCGCCAGCACCGTGACGATGAGAGGCCGTCAGATGATCGAGGAGACGAAGAATTACGTCGAGGCAAACTTTCCTGGAGCGAACGTAAGGTATGGGGACTCTGTAGCGGCATGGACTCCTGTAACGCTCCGTAAAGATGGCCGTACTATTGTAAAATATATACGCAACCTAGGTATTCGCGAAAAATGGGAATCATATGACGGTTTCCTCAAAGAAGGTTCTGAAAAACAAATGTGCAATCTTGAAGGTTGGGAGGCGTGGACCCATCTCGGATGGAAACCCATTAAGCGCATCATTCGACACAAATGCAACAAACAACTCTACAATGTGATAACTCCGTCAGGTTCTGTAGTTGTGACCGAAGATCACTCTCTGTTGAGCCCTTCACTGGATCTACTGAAACCCAAGGACATTAATGTCGGGTGTAAACTATATCATAGTTTCCCAGAATTTGATAAAGTTGAATATTCAGGGCTTGAAAAATACTCTGAAATAAATAGTCTAGATGACGCAAATATGAGATGGCCCAAAAGGAGAACATACGGCAGCGGTGGGGCGGAGTATCATTTGTTGTATCTTAAACTTTGTAAATTTGGCGCAAATGTTACCATCACTAGAGATGGCTGTCTGTCTTGGACGGATAGAAAATGGAAGAGAGACCCATATGAAGTAATTCGTATAGAACCTATAGATGGTTTTTGCCAGCTCGGTGACTACGTCTATGATCTCGAGACGGAAGCGGGAACCTTCCAAGCGGGCGTGGGGCAAATGATCGTCAAGAATACCGACTCCGTGATGGTCGAGTTTGACGTGGAGGGTCGCACGGGCCAAGAGGCCATCGACTACTCGTGGCAGCAGGGTCTCTTGGCCGCTGAACAGTGCACGAAGCTCTTCAAGGCTCCGAACGACCTGGAGCTCGAAAAGGTTTACTGCCCGTACTTTTTGTACAGCAAGAAGCGTTACGCGGCCAAGATGTGGGAGGGTCGAACGCGTCCAGACGGGTCTGTCACGTGCATGTTCAAAAAGGTTGATATCAAGGGTCTGCAGGTGGTCCGTCGCGACAGTTGCCCCTTTGTTCGAGAGACTCTCAAGACGCTGCTGGATATGATGCTCGAGAGCAGCGATCCGAGGCCCGTGATTACCTTTGCGCGCCAGGCTTCAGAGGTTCTGTCGACTGGCAAGGTTCCAGTCGAGAAGCTGGTGATGAGCAAGCAGCTCGGGTCTGAATACAAGGTCCCGATGCCCCACGTTTCAGTCAGGAACAAGATTCGGGCCCGGGCCCCAGGATCAGAGCCTCAGCAGGGAGATCGCGTCGCCTTTGTTGTCGTCGGGGGCCCGGGGAAGCTGTACGAAAAGGCCGAGGACCCTGTGTGGGCCAAGGAGCACGCAGTTCCGCTCGACTATCAGTACTATTTCTTAAACCAATTGAAGAAGCCAATCTGTGACTTGCTCGAGCCCCTGGTCGGCGCGAACCCTGAGAGGCTCGTCTTTGGGGCGGCGACGGCTGGGAGCAAGAAGGGCGCGTATGATTCCAAGATGAAAAGTATAGATTCTTATTTTAAGAAGGCGACCGAGTCATGAGTAAGGAAATGGAACAAACAATTATGCAGGCTGTCGAGACTGAGGTTGACCGAAGGGTCTCCGATCGTCTGTCGGCTGTTCTACACCACATTTCAAAAACGTATAGAATTTCGTACGAGCGTCTCATGAAAGAGACGGCGACCCTCGAGATTGCGACGGGACAGTGTCTCGGACTCATAGGGTCGGGCAAGAGGTGCACGCGTCACGCACGGTTCGAGGGATACTGCAAGTCGCATCTGGATCAAAAACCCATAATGCGCATGAAGGAGGAGCCGAGCGATCCAGCTGGAACGGTCACGCACACGCATACATTGCCGCCATTCTTTCTGGCGGGTTGTCCTGCGTGCGAGAAGGTTTCGAGCCGTCCTCGCTTAAACATCTAAGAACCTACTCAACTAATGAGTACTCGTTCAGAGCTTTTGCTCGAATCGCTCACAAAATTTTATGACGACCCAGAAAATTCAGAAAAACTCAAGGATATTCTCACGACCAAGACCCATGGGATCTCTCTTCGCAATCTCGAGTGGTTCGTGACAAACTATGCCAAGAATCGACACGTGACTTATAATTCGCCGATGGGCCGTCCCTTTACGGTCCATGTGGCTTACAAGTCGAGTCTTGACGGATATTCAAAGAAGCTCTTTGATCCTTTTTGCAGGACCGAGCGAATAGATTTCAAGGGCCTTTCCACAACTGTGGCTCAGCTCAACTTCATCAAGTGGTGTTTGACGAACGGCATCATCGATTACATGATCAAAGATAAGATACGCCCGCAAAACCATTCTTGAATTCAAGAATAGAGAACCCGTAGTAGAAAAGATTCAGATTGTAACTCGAGAGAGCCGATGCGTATTGCGGCAAAAAGTTGATGATGAGATTTGATGTCTGCGAATTAATTTTAGAAAAATTTAGATACCCACCCGAATTGTACTCTGTTATGTTCAATCCGAATGAGTACATGTAAATATTCTTCTGGGGCACAGACAGACCGTGTTGCATTGGCTGAAGGAACGATGTATATGGCCCGTTGGCGAATGTGTCAAGAATGTCCTGATTATTAATTGTAATCTTCACCTTCTGGATCACATCGATGTACTGCACCGGCCCCGAAGCAAACGTCAGAGGGGTGGCGGCAGACTGATACTGAGTCGCGTATCCGTACAAGTAACGAACCCCGTAATATGACGAACTTGATGATTCATACGCCTGATTTCGAATGAACCACGCAATTAACTGAACTGGAAAATTTGCACTAATATTTGTAGTCACCGTGCCGGCGTAAGGCGCGGTCCCATCTCGCTTAACGACCGGAACTATATAACGGAGGGGTTCGTTTCTGTAATATGTGCGCTCTGAATCCGTCACCTTGACGTACTCTACCAAGAGTATAGGATTTATAATATCGACCGTTCCGGGAAGGGCGTTAGTAAACCAATATTGTGGACGAAAAGTAAACTTTATATAAATTTTTTGTCCTCCCCAGAGTGAGCACAAAGGGAAGAAGGGTCGGCGGATACGCTCGCGCCCTTTATTGCCCCCACTGTGCCTCCTGCAAAAGAAAAACTCGAGGGGGATGACGAGAGGTACGGGTGCGCCAGGACTCAAGTTCTGGTTGGATTGCCCGCCATTGACCTGGTTGAACATACCTATCTGCTCGTCATAATCAAGAAACATTTGGTCCTTTATAAAGAGCCAATCGTCATAAATAGTTTCAACTATGAGATCGTCAATCATAAAGTCCACCTGCTGAATGATTGCCCGGCCTATTTGATTTGTATAATTGTTGCTCGCAGGGAGTGCAGGGAGCGTGCACATGAGAAACATATTTGCGAGCAGATCCCCTTGACTCTTGGGCTGAATCTGAACAATACACGATCCCGAACTCGTCGGCTGGATGAAATTATTTGAAGAAATAGGAGACATTTTCATATAATCTTGATACAGGACCGAGTTTGTATACTGGTCGTATCCTGGATACCACTGGCTTTCTTTGAAATTATAAACATTTGATATATATTCTTCTTGGGGGCCTATGGCGTCGAGAGACAGTACACCTCCAGCGTTGAACCCAAGGTTCCGTTTCTCAGTGAGGGGCTCTTGGCCTTGCGGCGGGACAGGGACGTTTTCGTCAAGTTCTCGCAAGTCGTGTGGGTCACGTTTAAAGTTCGAGTCTTCTATGGGGGCCCGGACAAGAGGTTGAATTGTCGAGACTCGAGCCGAGACAAATGCAGTGGAAATAGTGGGATCAAATATCCCCCCTTGATTATTGACGGGAACTCCATACGGCTGGTATGCATCGGTCGACGGAAGTACAGGCGCCAAGATCGGGCCCTGACCAATAGCACCAAGCATCATTTCATCATTCAAGAAGCCGTCAATCATTTTATTCGCACCAGTCTTCATCCGAAATCCTAGTGCGTTTGATAGTTCAGGCAGACCTGACAGGACCCCCTTGATTTGCGTCGGGTCCGCAAGTATCGAGTCGGGCTGAAGCCCCGTTTTAGAAACAAAAAAATTTAAAAGATTGTTTTGTTTTGATAGATAGTCAGACAACTTGAAAGTGTCCGCAAAAACAAAGGTGTTCAGACCTATAAGCTTTCCGGCCAGAACAGCGCCAAATGTACCCGTCTGTCGAAGAACAGATATGAGTTTTGAAATGGTCGAAGGAGGCGGAGGAAGGGAAAGGGGCTGCGGGGGGATTGGCGTGGCGGTGATTATTCCCATGTATCCAATCTTTCCAATATTTCCAGATTGAAAAGTTACAGAAGCGATAGTCAGGTCAAAGGGGAGCCCGGGGAGACCCGTCAATGTCCATCCTGGCTTGACCGCCGTCGGGATTGGAATCGCGGAATAAAAAATAACAAGGCCCATTTGAGTCAGGTAGACTCCGCTCAGAGCTGGAGGAGGCGGTGGAGCGATTACTTGGGCCGGAGCAACAGTGACCGCCTTGGCCTGCTGGACCCCCTGTATAGTCTGAGCAACATTCACTTGGAAATCAATAGTTCCGTTATATGATCCGTTTTTAGGATAGATCCCTTGTCGAAGGGTCTTTGCCACAATCTTCGTCTGGCCTTGAATTCCAGAGATGCCAGTCAGGACCCACCCTGGCTGGATACCATCAGGCATAGGTGTCTGAACATAAAAGGTGACCACATTGGGGACTGTCTCCGAGGCTGCATAAAAACCGCTTATTTCGGTCGAAGCCATACTATTTTATGCCAACATAATATGAAGGATAGTCTCATCGCGGCTCTTCTCGCCCTGATCATCATACTTGTGTGGAGAAGGGGCGAAGGATACACGTCATTCAATTCACAGATTGCCGACTTGGACATACTCAATGCACACGAGAACCTCTTGCATTTTCAGCCCTCCGACTTTAACCAGGTTGGTTCTAAAGAAATACCTCGCTAATAATACAATGGAGCCCCTGGACCCGATTTTCACTCCCAGCACGGATCGTTTCACCACCTTCCCTATACGGTACCCGGACTTGTGGGCCCTGTATAAGAAAGCCGTCGGGTCCTTCTGGACCGCCGAAGAGATCGACCTCGGCACGGACCTCAAGGATTGGGACGGGCTCAAGTTTGAGGAGCGAAATTTTATTAAAATAATTCTTGCATTCTTCGCTGCGAGTGACGGTATCGTTATGGAAAACATAGATATTAACTTTAGTTCTGAGGTTCAGATTTCAGAGGCTCGGTCTTTTTACGCGTACCAGGCATTCAACGAGTCTATTCACTCGGAGACGTATTCACTCATGATCAACAAGCTCGTGAGAGATCCTGACGAGGAGGGGATGCTTCTGAGCAGCATCAAGAATATTCCCGTCATCAGGGAAAAGGCGGACTGGGCCATGAGCTGGATGAATGGGGATGCACCCTTCGCCCAGCGCCTCGTCGCCTTCATGTGCGTCGAGGGTATCTTCTTCTCTGGGGCGTTCTGTTCGATTTTTTGGCTCAAGAAGCGCGGGATAATGCCCGGTCTGTGCTTCAGCAACGAGCTGATCAGCAGGGACGAGGGATCCCACCTAGAGTTTGCCGTGGCTCTCTACTCGCACCTGCAGGAGAAGGCGGGGAAGGATGTGATCCGGACGATTGTCCAGAGTGCCGTTGAGATTGAAGAGAGTTTCATTACGGAGGCGCTTCCATGCAAGATGATAGGCATGGATGCCGAACAAATGAAACAGTATATTCGCTATGTTGGTGATCGGCTGATGAAACAACTAGGCCAAGAGCCGATCTTCGGGGCTGAGAACCCCTTTGCCTGGATGGAGACGATCAGTCTCGAGGGGAAGACGAATTTTTTTGAGAAACGCGTAGGTGATTATTCAAAGCGGATGGTTGAGGATGGGGACTCGGTCAGGTTTGACGAGGAGTTCTAGAGACCAGGAGCGGGGCGGCACGCCCTGGGACTGCGTCCCGGTCTCTAGTGCATAGATCCCCTAGGACCCTGGCCGCCAGACACTACAAATGGTTTGGTTGAATTTCCGTACTCGCCAACGTACTCCTCCTCGTAATCCTCCTCGTACTCCTCCTCGGCAAAGCCCGACACGAGCTTGGCTGGGAGGTAGCAGGCCAGCAACACATAGACGGCCGAGTGAAGCAGGAGACCTGGGGCGTGGGGGACGCCCTCGGCGCTGGCGACCCATCCGCCCAGGATTTTACGCATGAACTTGAAGGTGGCTGGACTCGCGACAATGAAAAACAGGATCATGTAAATCAGAACCTTGGTGAGCATTTAGTATATCTAGAGATTTTTAACACCAGTGCCCCCCTGACCCGTTCCGTTTGTGGCACCACCTGAACTCCTCCTCCGCATACTCCTCAAACGCCTCTGGCTCCTCGTACTCCTCCTCGTACTCCTCCTCACCGTACTGAGAGTAGTACTTGCGCATCTTGCGGCGGCGCAGGGCCCGCATGACAAACCGGGTCACAACGGCAAACACCACAGCGTGGAGCAGGAGACCGCCCGTCTTGGGCAGGCCCTCTGGGCTGGCGACCCACCCGCCGAGGGCCCGGGTCAGCTTGAACAGGGCTGGGTTGGCGATGATGAAGAACAGGAGAATAACAACAAGCATCTTCATAAACATTTATTATAGACAACTAAAATTTATTCATATCGTCTGGACCCTTGGAGGCCAGGTGCATGCCGTAGTCCGTCACCCTGGAGACGCTCGGGTCATACACGGTCTCAAAGTTCGACCGCATCCCTGGGCGATACTTGAGGAGCCTGAGGACGAGGATAAAGACGAACGCGTGCAAGAAGACTCCTGCGAACGTGGGAAGGCCCTCGGCCGATGCAACCCACGTTCCCAGGATGCTCCTGACGCTCTTGAAGGCCAGGGGACTGGCCAGCAGAGCAAAAAGGAAGAATAGGGCAATCATTTACTATTAGTTTTGAAAAGTTTCCCTATGAGGGCGCTCCCAAGGCGGCGGCGCGCCGCCGCGCTTCAGCAAGTTGGTTGTTCTCCGGCGGCAAAGCCTCCCACCCTTTCCTGTTTTCTAGACGGGCTCTTGCAGCGTTACTTCTTGTGCTATTAAATATATTCTTATTAAGCCGTGTTACTTCTCCACGTAGAGATTTAATAGGGTCTTCAAATCTATAGTTTGCTGGATAAATTTTAGTTATAATGGGCCGCAATTTTATAGCACGATTCAATAGTTCTCTGGCTTTCTTCTCTTGGGCTGCGCGGGCAGCCTCCATCTTGACAGTGTTTTGTTTAACATTATTAGAATTAAATGGTTTATTTTTAGTCGTCATGAAATTTTTAATCTCTTTATCGAGGGCTGCGGCATTGGCATTCGCTTTGCTTATCTGATTGAAAAACTTGGAATATTTGGGATATAATTTTTTATTTATTTCCATGTTTCTCTGAAGGGCCTTGTATCCGGCAAAGTTTCCTTTGCTAAATTTATTTTTCAATTCCTTATTCTGCCTATTGAATTCTTCCCAGAATATTTTATAATGTCCTGGAACCTTTCTGTAGTTCCACGGCCCTAGACCCATCAAGGTCTTTTTAGCTCCAGCCTTCTTTTTCAAAGAATTTGAGTTATTACTTGTTCTGGTTTTAAAATACTTTTGGGCAGCATTTTGAAGGGCAGGAGGTGTTTTATTTACTCCCAATATTAACTGATTCACGAGAGATTCTGGGGCAGGTCGCAGCGTCCCATTGACCTCTCGCCAGAAGTTTACGTAATTCGGGCCAGAATATTTCAATTTATTTTTATTGATATTTCGCGGGAAATTAGTCCCCTGTCTACTCTTATACGCACTAGGCCCTGCATTGAACAAAGCCTTGAAATTTTTATTATTATTTACAGCCTTCCTGCGCCCCTCGATCCAGTTTTTGATAACCTTAAACCGCACGGGCTTGCCTTTATTGGGGGTTGTGGCTATGGCCACCAGGGATTCTCGCCGCGTACGGCTCGCATTTTCAGGAGGGAAATTGACTTTAATTGATCTCGGTTTGTTACTGGGCGCCCCCTTGTCAAACATTCCCTTGAGGCCCTGAAAAAAGCCAGGCTTGGATTTGTAATAGTTTGGGGTGCGGATTTTATTGCGTAGCATTTTTATCGGTCCCAAATTTGGCACGCCACCTCTGTTAATTCTGTTAATCTGATTTACGATATTCTTCGCGACCTTTTCAGTATCCTTGTTTAAATTAGGAGGATTCGACCAGTAGTTGCTGATCGTATACATACCTTATGAGACGCACACAAAAAAGTTGGTCCTGTGTCCTGGCCTAAAGACCACCACCTATGTATAAGTAGAAAGCACTACAAATGGCTCTTACCATCACCAAGATTTCCGACCTCTCTGTCTCTGACATCAAGTTCAGCGATGTGCGCAAGAATTCCAAGGGTGGCAAGATGGTCTATCTGAACCACAAGTCTGGGGGCAAGTTGATGCTCAAGTTCCCCGCCCTCAAGGCTCCCTTTGGCCTGAGCACCTTCACCGACGAGAACTCGGGCAAGGTGACGAGCACCAACCTGCCCTTGAGCATCGACAATGCGGATGTGGCGAAGCGCCTGGATGAGATCAACAAGGCTGTCCTGAACTTTGTCTTTGATCACTGCGAGGAGATCATGGGCAAGAAGATGAGCCGTGATACTCTGTCCGAGATGTACAAGTCTCCCTTCAAGCCCGCGGCCAAGGAGGGCTACTCGCCTCTCCTCAACCTCAAGGTGATCACCGACCTGACATCCGGTGCCATCAAGACCGAGTCCTACGATTCGACCGGGACTGATGTACCCCTGGACTCTCTCGAGAAGGGCCAGAGCGTCACGACCCTGGCCGAGCTCAGCCAGATCTGGCGCACGCCCGCTGGCTTTGGAGCCACCTTCCGCGTTCACCAGGTCAAGTTCAGCGCGGCCAACAAGCTCCCGAGCCGCGCGCTGGTCGAGTCTGAGGATGAGGTTGAGGACGAGGAGGAGGACGAGGAGGAGGACGAGTAGTGTGATACCTAGCTTTGAAGTGTAATAATAATGTAGTTTACTACTAGTATGAAGGTCCTCGGATCTGGTCGCCAGGGTGTCGTCTATAATGCAGGTCCCGTGGCTCTCAAGGTGAGCCCACGAGACTTGTCTGCTGTAAAACGCGGCGAAAATCAGCCTGCACTTGTTGAATACAAGATCCATGCGGCTATACAGAAGGTTGCTCGCGGGGGGGTCCCCAAGGTTCATGGTTTTTCGACCAGTAAGGATTTTGTATCGGATCTCAAAAAGAATATTAAAGAAACAAAAAATAAAAATAAAAATTTTCGTGAACAGAGCATCTTGACCATGGAGAAGATCAAGGGAGTCTCTATCCGTGATTGGGTCGAGAAACATCACAAGACTCTGACAGACACTCAAGTCATGCGGGCCATCCGTCAGGTCTTGGCGACTCTAAAATCCATCGCCAGAAAGTATCCAAACTTTCGTCACAATGATCTTCACCTTGACAATGTCCTTATAGTTGACGGGCGGGCCAAGATTATAGACTTTGGCTGGGCCAGGCTGTCGAGGACCGGGACAAATCCTGCAGTAAACACGGCCGTGGAGACTGGAACGGCCGGGGTTTACGGGATAGGTCCGAGTACTGATGCCCGGTATGACTCGCACCTCTTTTTGAAAGAGATGCGGACTCTTTTATCAAAGTACCCAAAGTTCAAGAAGACTCGGGCTCGCCTAGACTTGTGGGTCCCGGAGGGCTATCGCGACTTTTCAGATCGCTACACGCGTGAGGGCCGTCTTAGGTACGGTCTACGGTCTTACCCTGGACTTCCTTCACTTCACAGTCTGAACGCCGCCAGACCAATGGCCAGAAGGAAGGTGTCTACGAGGGAGCCCACTGGCTTGAAGACGGTGATGTGAGGCACGAGGGTCTGGTTCCAAAGAAATTTGAGGAAAAAAGTCCAGAAAAATACATAGAGAATGAAGACGACTGCGTTATAAAAGCGCTCACGGGAGTCACGGGAATGGATAATTGCCAGCATTTTATAATATTTGGAGATAATAATGGTGGTCGTTGCCAAGGACTCTACGAGTTCCCGAGCCCTTCCCAAATCTGGGTCGGAGCGCGAGTTCACCTATGACCCCTGGGGAACGACAGGCCTGAATCACGACAACTGCTATGACTACGCCTTTGGGAGTTTTAGCGCGACCCGCCCGGTCAAGTCGGCTCCTGGAAACCGTAAGAATATTCCGTCGAATAACATGAATTATCGTTCGTGTGACGGGATCGTCAAGCGTGTCTTGGCCGACAACCCTGGTTCTGTCTACAAGATGCGGAACCCAAACGGCAAGCCCCGGCCTGGGTTCTACAAGGTGATGTGCTTTGTGGCGCCCTCGAACGACTTTGGAAACTCATATGGAGACTTTCACTGGTATGTGCAGATGGGATCTATTCGCTACAGAGTCAAGGCGGGTGATACTGTTTCGCGACTGTCCAAGTTTTTTCACGTTCGCCCGACGGTTATTGTGGCGGCGGCTGCCAAACCTCTCAAGCCTCTGTCCAATACTGATGGAAAGATCTGTGCGAATAACGCTTCTCCAAGGATGCTTGCGGCTCGTAATACCCGCTTGATGCCAAAGCTCGTTCCTGGAAGAATCCTTCGCTTCAAGGTGAACCTATGGTCGCATAAGAGGGGATGGGGCGAGGGCCCGCTGATGATTGATGCAAAGGGGAGAACCATTGTCGATCCGAGAAAGTCGGAGCGAAAGTGGCACCCTGGGTTTCACTATACCCGGTTTTGTTCAGCATATGGCGTGCGTCGTGGGGCTGCCAATACTGGGAAATAAGTCAGGACGGGACTCCAAGAGTCCTGAGGACTTCGACGATATCTTCGTGCGCCTCGAGATCAAAAAGTATATTCATGCTCGCATCTTCGTGCGAGTCCAAAACACGAAGATCCAGACCAAACTCATCACGTATGGTCTGGATATTTGACGTCACATATGACCGAACCTCATGGGTCCCCTCTTCGACTCGATCTATAACTATTCTTATTCTATATTTCGGAAGATCAAAGGGGGCACGGCACATGGGGCACGTTGGGTCGGCCCTGCACGAACGCTTCCACCGGTCAACACATTTGAGATGAAACTCATGCCCACACGGCAGGGTCCTGGTTGACCTGTTGAGACCCTGGAGACAGACTGAACACTGGGGTGCGTTTTCCCTATGCATGTGACACCTGGTCTGTCCGGCCCCAGGGGGGTTCCGACACCTGGCCCCCGATGTGACGAGCCCGGTGCATCTTTCCATAGAATATATATTTTATTATGTTTTTCTAGGCTCGCCGCGCCCGAGCCAAATCATGCTCAAGTGACTTGATAGCATCCTTGTACTTGAGTCGGAGGTTCTCCTCGACATGTCTCTTAAAGACGATAATGGGGTCGGCGTCCTGTTCAGTCTTACACAAGGGGCATTCATCGGAAGTTTCAAACCAGGTGTATATGCACTTGGTATGAAACGAATGTTTACAGGAGAGGCGTTTCTGAGAGCTACGGGAAATGTCTTCAAGACATACGGCACACGTCTGGGCAAGGTGCGCAGCGCACTTTCCCTCGTGACTTGCGAGATTCTTGCACTTCTTTCCTTGGGCCGTCACTGAAGAGCACCTCTGAGCGCTCATTATTATTTATGATATGTAATATTTTCGCGTGAATTTCCTCAGGGGTCCCCGAAGCGTCAACAAGATGGACAGGGCACGGAATCTTTGCGAGCATATCTTTGTATAGAATATCGAGATCCTTCAGATAATTTAGAGTTACTTTTCCATCACCCGTCTGATGACGTTTCTGGATGCGCGCATAACACTCCTCTGGAGTTTTGGACAAGAAGATGTAGAGATCGGGGGACCAAGCGTGTTTTTCATAAAAATATTCATATGTTTCTACGTGTTCTACAAGACCCTTTCTCTTGGCGTGCTCCCAGAATACCCACCTCGAACTCAGAAGTGAGCGCTCGTAAATACCAGGTCCCTGTGGCTCGAGCGTCCGAAGAATCGCCATCTGCAGGGGGAAAATTCCCTTCTTCGGGTCCGCGTAAAACTCCTCGAGTGGCCACTGGTCTATAGGCTCCTTGAACACCTTGGCGCCCATTTTCTCTAGAATATTCAGCTGAGTCGTCTTCCCAGCCCCTATGTTGCCATCGATGACGATCTTCATTTCATATTAAGATTGCCATTTTTTAAAGCCGCGGTGCCCATGGGAACTGGGGCGCCACATGCTCCGTTGCGGAATGGCATGTTCAGAGCCTGAATACCTCCGTTCTGCAGGAACTGGCGGTACTGATAGTTGTTTTCAAACTGGATGCCGTTCCGGGCCATAATTACATCGTTCGACTGCTTGTTCGAGAGGTAAGAGGTGAGGCATCGGCCCTCGCCCATTCCAAGTCTGGTGGACATTTAGTATAGGCCGAGGAAAAAAACCAGTTGGCTCCGCCAACTGTGATCATGCGCTCCACGCCTTCACACCCTTCCCCTGGAGCTTCGGGACCCATTCGCTAAACTTGTGTCCCTGAATAGTCTCAAAGCTATCCTTCTTGTCTGAAACTCCGAGTCTCACAGATGCTGGGGAGAGAACCTCGTTGATGATCTTGTAGGCCAGAGCAATCTCCTTGAGAGTCTGAGCACCCGTCACGATAATCTTGCCGGTCGAAAAGATGCTGGCCGTGACTCGCTTCATTCCAAGGGCTGGACAGAACTTCACCTTGACCGCGCTGTACCGGTCAGGGTCAAAGGTTACGAGAAAGGTGGCCGCCGCTTCCTCGGGTTCTTTCGAAGGGATCCGAGCCTGGCTGAATGCGTGAATAACCTTTGTTAGGTTGACTGCAGAATTTAAAGAAAAGTTCGTGTTGATCATCTTCACGCTGATTGTATCGAGTTTTAATCTGTTCGGCTCGGGCTCAGCCAGCGTCTGATTCACGATGAGGTCCACCTCTCGAGCAATCCTCCGACAGTCGAGAAGGTCCGAGCAGCCCGCAACCTGCACGGATCCGTTGGGAAAGAGCTTGATGCTCTTGTTCGAGTACTGGTCCCGCGTGAAGATGGTCACTTGATTGTAGAATGTTGTCTTTTTCAGATTCCACTCGAACCCGCCAAACGAAGAACCCTTGGCGCGAATTTTTATCGGGACGAACTTTTCGCGAAATGCGGGGAGATCAATGCCCCTTTCGAACTTTGCACACATCGTCACGGTCGTTATACGGACCCAAGAGGACTCGGGGTGAGACTTCTTGACCTCGTCGAGCGTGAGGATGTAGCGGAAGGTGTCTTCCATCTTTTTATTTACTTAAACAACGGTCCAAGCACCTTGAGCACAGGACCTACTTTTTTGAGTGCGTAGCTGGACGGCTTACTTTTTCGCCTTGGTGCGCCCGGATAGATAGCTCGTGACTCGTGTAGCAACATTGGCCTTGTTCTTATTGGCCAGAGCGTTCTTATTCGACTTGGGCAGGATAGACAGAAGCTTCTTCTTCGGCAGGGATCGCAGGAGTTTCTTTATGGCCGCGATCTTTGGGCGGCCTTTGGTCTTGGTCTTCTTGGTCTTCTTGGTCCGTCGGCGTTTACGCAGCTTGGGGGCGGCTGTCGCCACCTTGGCTGCGTTATTCGCCCCTCCGAGCTGTAGAACAATCTTGATATTCTTGGCGTTCGCACCCTTGGCGACCGCGAGTTCCGGGGATCCGCCCGCCTCCTTGAGCTGGTTCGCGGCCCGGAGAACCTCGTTCGATCCGCCCGCATTCTGCACGAGGTTCAGAGCCTTGTTCGGGCCGCCCACGTTATTGATAGCCTTGACCTCTCCCATGTTCAGCGGAGGCCCCATATTCATGGGCGCACGCAGGTTGGGCACGGGCTGGTTCGGCGGAGGGCGGAAAACACCCCCCATATTTCCGCGCGGCGCCGCATAGTTGTTCCGAGGCGCTGGGAGGGGAGCGAGACCGCGGCGGTTGCGGTTCTCATTCATCTTGCGTCTCCTATTATCTGCTATTTTTCTATTGTACTCGCGTTCGGCATTCGAGAAAATACGTCCGAGATTTCGGTTTCCGAAAAGTCCACCAGAATAACCAATTGAAGACTTGAGGCGACGAAGGCGCTCCTTGGCCACGACTGGATTATTACGCGCGTTGTATTCAATATTCTGAATACGTTGCTCGATCAAGTCAAAGACGCGATCCTTTCCTGGAAGGTTCGGGGCATTCTTCATAAGACGAAGAATTTCCTTGATAGAACTGGTTCCCGACCGACCCGAGTTACTCAAGAGTCTCTCGACCTTTTCGCCAAGTACCCTATTTATATCACTCTTTCGTGTAGGGTGGTTCCGTCGGAGCTTCACGAGGTTCTGTATGCTCTTTCTGTTTATATTTTTACTATCCGTGATCCACTTGGTATTGGAAGACGGAGGCGGCGGCGGGGGGCCGATGGGAACTGGGAGAGCGATTGGCGGCGCGCCCCCAGAGGCGTTCCCTGTAGCAAATCTCTCGACCCTGTTTGCGAAATTCCTGGCAATCTGAGAAACGTCATCGTTAGTTGTTGCTCGGTTGAGACGCAGTTTTATCGCCTGGACCCACGGCGCCGAAACACCCGTATCCACAAATTGGTTTAGTTGCTTTCGCACGTCCGCCTTGCTCTTCGCAGTTCGGGCCATTCTCGCTATTCCAGAAAATGCTCCCATTATACCACTAATGTTAAAGGGGGATTTTTTTATAGGAGTCCTGGACCAACTCACGCGCGCTCCACTCGTGGAGGCTGCCGCATGGGCCGCCCGTGCCGCGACAGAAACAGAGGCCCCGGCCTCCCGGAGTTTCTTGTAGAGCGCATCAACATTGGTATTGTACCGTGTGTTATTCACGGCGATCCTGGGTTTTTCTTTTATTTTATTTTTTAATTTTTGTATACTATCCGGGGAGATGAGTGATTCAAGAGCCGAGAGGTCGTGGGCCTCGTACCGCTCCTTGAATGGAGGGACCCTCGGTATTCTCTGACCTGATATTCTGCCAATCATTTCAGAAGCTCGCATGGCTCCAAATCTATCGACGAGATCCTTGATGAGGGCGGGTGTGACGCGGCCGTAACGCTCGCTCCATATCGGAACACGCGCAGAGGTTGCCTTGAGTATAGCCAGAGAAGGCAGCTTGGAATACGCACACTGAATGGTCTCCCATACGGTCATCAGAGAACTCCTGAAACTCCCGGCTGCGTTTTTTGCTCTGGTGCCTAACCGCCCGGCTGCATTTTTTGCGTATGCGGCCGCCGAGGTTAACGCAACTGTCGCGACTTCCGTTTTCGAACGCTCCTCCAGGGGCGTCCCTTTCGTTAGCAAGATTTTTAGAGCCTTGGCCAATTGTAAAGGAAAATCTTCAAAAAGTTTTTTAGAGTTGGCTGGATTCGCGGCAACTGCCCCTGCAACTCCGGCGGGCTGTTGACCAGGGGGGAGGGCCTCGATCTCCTGCTTCACCTGACCCTGTGCCATAAGTTTGAACTTCTGGGCCAAACGTTTAACTAGGCTAATTTCTTCAGCCATCCTACTAGGGTCAGCGAAAAAAGGTTCTGTGACCAGGGGTGGCGACCGAGAGAGACTGAGTTTCTAGAAATCAAAACTCGATGGCTCTCCAAGGTCGTCTTCTCAAGCATCAGCGTGAGGGTGTCAAGTGGCTCCTGACCCGCGAGCGCGCGGACAACTATCCAGGCGGCTTTCTCTGTGATGAGATGGGCCTGGGGAAGACGGTCCAGCTCGTGGCGACCATGATTGCCAACCCGCTTCCTCGGACCCTGATCATCGTGCCCAAGTCGATCGTGACTCAGTGGCAGGCCGAGCTCACCAAGTTTGCTCCGCACCTCTCGGTCCATCTGTTCGATGGTCCCAAGCGCGTCATTCACGCGAGCGCCCAGGTGACGATCGCACCTTACTCGGTTCTGGCTCAGCGCAAGGGTGGCCCTCTGTGCCCTCTCATCGCGGTCGAGTGGGACCGAGTCATCCTGGATGAAGGTCACGAAATTCGAAACCAAAAGGCCAAGTCGACCGTGGCGGCCCGCGTCCTGCCCGGCCGTATTCGGTGGGTCGTCACGGGCACTCCCATCTTCAACTCTATCCGCGACTTTGTGACTCTGGGAGCCTTTGTGGGCATCCCTCGGAGCCACATCCAGTGCTACACAGACGACGTCCGGGCCAAGTACCTCATGCGTCGTACAAAGCAGGACTGCATGCGCTTCACCCTCCCCCCGTGCGACATCGAGACGGTCGAACTCCAGATGAACGTCGAGGAGTCGCAGCTGTACCGCGAGGTGTACCGCAGGAGCCAAGAGACGGTCGCAGAGATTTTCGCCGAAGGAAAGGCGAACATCCACCAGATGGAGCTGATCGAGTGCCTGCTCAGAGTCCGGCAGGTCATGGCTTGGCCACAGCTCTACCTGGACGGGATGGCAATCAAGGACAAGAGTGACCCTGTGGCTTGGACCGGGGGCTCGGTCAAGGTTGAGACTATGATGCAGATGATCAGCGAGCATCCAGACGAAAAGACCCTGATTTTCGGTCAGTTTATGGGAGAGATGGATGAGATCCACGAGCGCCTGCACGCGGCTGGTATCCCGGTCTACAGAATAGACGGCTCGATCGACACGGAGAAGCGCGCCGAGCGAATCGCACAGTTCCAGGCCAGTACAGCGACTCCCGCTCCCGTCTTCCTCATCCAGATCAAGGCGGGTGGAGTCGGTCTGAACCTGCAGTCAGCAACTCGGGTCTACATCACCTGTCCAGCCTGGAACCCAGCGACCGAGCTCCAGGCGATTTGCAGAGCGCATAGAAACGGCCAGACCAAGAAGGTCTGGGTGAAGAAGCTGATTTACGCAGAAGTGGACGGCCTCCCAAGCATCGAACAGTCGATCATCGACCTCCAGGGTCACAAGTCGGCGGTCTGCGCGGATGTCCTCAAGGATGAGCGACTCAGGGTCCAGCTGCCGACCTCGCTCAAGGGAGGCGTCACGGCCAGGGCGGTCCGTAAGATTTTTAGTGTGTAATTGTAGATGTCTCAACGTATCATAATCATTGTCCTTGTCCTTCTCCTCGTCTATTCGACCCTCATGAGCAAGTCGGGCTACGTGGTTTCGTACCCACCTGAGGATATGAGCGATCGTTACCGATGGGCCGGTGACGCCGCGTCAGTTATCACCCACCCTTGGGCCCCTAATTAAAGTTAGTATAATGTAAGTCATGACCATTCGCCAACTCGCCACATCCCAGCGTTCTTACATGCGGGAGTTTGAGGCGGCGGTTCTCCGTCGTAGAAGGGATCTGAAGAAACTCATGGCCAAGCAGATGTCTGCGCGCCTTGCGTCAAAAAAGCCGAACAATGCCAAGACCAAGGAGGCGGCACGACTCAAGATGAAAGTTGTCAATTCTATTCATAGGTCAATATACAACTCGGTCATGCGTAATTCGTGCCCACGATGGATAAAGGACCCCAAGAATGGTCAGTGGAATAGTGGGCGGAAAAAAGGTTCTCGGTGTGAAGCCCGAAAAAAATAACGCGTTCTAATAGATGAAAAAGACTTCTCCAGGGTCCGCAAGGCGTAACGCGGCACTCTTGAAGGCTCGTAATAACATAATTGCCCGATCCCTGCGACGGCTTGCGAATAACAACTCCATGATGACTACTAGAGATAAAAACAAATTAAAAAAATTGTTTAGTCCGAAGAAGTCACCTGTGAAGCGGTCTCTTTTCTCGAGACTCTTTAAATAATAATGTGAGCCTCTAATAAATGACGCACACTCAGGCAATTGGATCGCGCGCTCAGGTGATGAATGGAACGGCCCATCATACCACCGGTGGTCTCGAGAAGAAGGATCTCAAGCGCAACCCCAAGACTGGCGAGATTGTCAGCAAGGACAAGGCCAAGGGTGCCAAGGCGAACCCCTGGATAAAGGCTGTGACCAAGGCCAAGAAGGAGCTAGGTATCCCCAAGGGGGAGATGGCCTTCCCCAAGAAGGGCTCCGAGCTTTACAAGACGGCCAAGAGCCTCATGTGATCAATCATCCAGCAAAACTCGTCGCGTGACGACTGACCCTGACGGTGATCCAAGCTCGCACTCGCTCCCCAAGGCCTTCGCGCCCTCGTTCCAAATGCGCACCTGCGTTGCCCTGCAGGTCAATCCATAAACTTCTTGAAAAAAATAAGATCCAGAAATTTCCATAATACATGAAACATCCGCCCCCTTCATGCGTTCTGGACCGTCAGGCAGCATGACTCCGTCTGGTCCGAAAAACAGAGTAGAGTCATCCGCCTTGAGTCTGAGTTGACCATCTTTCAAATTTGATCGGAACGGAGTGTCACTGCACAACTTCTGCTCAAGCGTGCGATACCACTCGATAAAGGAACCATCGCAAATACTTAGCTGGAAAGACTTGTACTCGGGATTATACCCCCACTGACAAGCCCCCCGCGGAAGTTGAAACTTCAAGGGGCCTCCCGAGAGTCCAAACTTCGGACGACCGCGCCCAGTCTCAATGGAAACGTCATCTATGCTCACCTCGTTCCATTTCGGCATCTTTATATTTATTTTGTTTGTTGGTTTTAAGTAGTCATGAATAACTTTAGTCCATGGAATATACTGAGAAACAGAGGTTCAGGATGGAAGTGGAGGTGTGAAGGAATGGGAAGAGATAATGATTCATTTAACAATAAAATTGCAAATTATCGCTCTCGTTGGGCAAAGGCGAACCAGAGAAGCAACCCAAATCACGCCGAACAAGAGAGAATTTTAAAATCATTTACAAAGGATTATAAGTCGTGGTTGGCGACGCAAAAGGCGCGCTGCGAGACGAGACGTGAGCAGATGAGAAATGTCCTTGCCGCACATCGGGCGGGCCGCCCAGTAGGGCACGGAAAGCCTCCACGCTCACCAGGGCCGTCGCCATCTTCTGTAAAAATAGATAGGATACAGGCTCTCAAGGCGCAAAAGGCGGCGGCAGAACAGGCCCGTAATAGGTATATAAAAACAATATCAAATATAAATAAAAGAATTAAGTCAATTGAGAGTAGTTAATCATTCTGGCTATTCCCGATCCTTTTAAAAGAACATTCATTTCTGTATAAAAATAATCAGTCGCATCTGGAATAACGCAGTGCGCGCCACCAGAGGTTGTAATCTCCACAGTGTGGGGATGCCCTTCTTCATTAAACATCCATGCCCATTTATCAACATAGTCCAGTTCTATCGGCCTGCGAACCACGTAGCAGCCCGGGATCCGGAGTATGTGAAGAGTCTTGGTTTCCAGATTATACACAAGGCCATCGTGCGACTTGAGCAAGTACCAGAGGCGCCACGCGAGTTTCTCTTCGAGCTTTCGAGGCCTAAACCCGAAAGCGCGACGAAGATCAATGTCATCAGACATGTCTATAATTTTTAGAACAAGATCGTCCGGAAGATTCGTCCAACACTCGTCCATGGTGATAATAATTTTAAATTGTTTAACCCGAACGCACATCGTGTTCTGGCTCAGCCAGAACACATCTGACAACTCTCTGGGTTCTCTCTGGAACATGCGAGTGCGGCAGCTTGAACTGCCGGATCGATCGTAAACTTGATTGGCCGGGCTTTTGATCTTGTTCTAATATAATAACTCCCTGTCTTGAGACCCTTCTTCCACCCGTACATATGCATAGAACTCAACTTGGCCATGGATGGATTCTCCATGAAGATGTTCAAGGACTGTGACTGGTCGATGAAGGCTCCACGATCAGCCGCCATATCGATGATGCTCTTTTGCGGAATCTCCCACGCGGTCCTGTAAATACTCTTGAGTCGAGCCGGAAGCCCGGGCAGATCCTGGACAGATCCGTTGGCCGCGATAATCTGGTCCTTGACCCCCTTGCCCCAGATCCCGAGCTTCTGCAAGTCTCGGACAAGGTGCTTGTTAATCATCACAAACTCACCGGCCAGAGTCCGCCTGAGATACAGGTTCGTCGTGTAGGGCTCGAACGCCTCGTTGTTCCCGAGAATCTGAGCTGTCGATGCGGTTGGCATCGGTGCGACCAACAGAGAGTTCCGGAGGCCCCATTTGATAATCTCCTGCTTGAGGTTATCGAACCCGTGAGTCTCCAGCCCCCAGAGGTCGAATTGAAGCTTGCCATCGTGGGCCGGAGACCCTCGGAACGTCTCGTAGGGCCCCTCCTCCTTGGCGAGCTCGCACGACTCCTGGAGAGCTCCAAAGTAGATGTTCTCAAAGATATCCTTGTTCAGCTGCCGGGCCTGGGGCTCGTCAAACGCAAGCCCGAGCATCATGTAGACATCCGCGAGACCCTGAACCCCGATAGCA
>Ga0208622_1000323_pt1 | contig 20701 bp, 26 predicted proteins | sample CryBogCBH12Jul09_FD_184621 | JGI IMG/M metagenome (GOLD analysis project Ga0208622, IMG submission 184621) | Freshwater microbial communities from Crystal Bog, Wisconsin, USA - CBH12Jul09 (SPAdes) | ecosystem: Environmental > Aquatic > Freshwater > Lake | place: Crystal Bog, Wisconsin, USA... | reverse complement strand
ATTAACCAGAATATTGTTATGTTTATCGTATAAACCATACATAAACCATACGGCTTGGGGCGCTTTAATTATTTTCTTTACAATAGGTAAAGAAATGCCATATAAGATTGTAAGGATTCGTCCTTATCATAATATTTACAAGGTCGTAAATAAGGACACAGGGGAAGTACATAGCAGGCATACCTCGTTACTAAAAGCGAAAGCCCAAGTTCGGTTATTGTTGCGTAGCATCCGTGTATTGTAAAATAATATTTACAGTACATAGAAGATGACGGAATATGTACAGCCATCAGACGATGACCTTCATGCATTGATGCACAAGTTTTTTAGAAACCAACCGCAAACCATCTGTACCATTCGGCGACAAGATGATACGGAAACCAAAAGTAAAAATGATTTAGAAGATCATGAACTGTCAACGAGCGGTTTATCTATCAAACCATCTATGGACGGTTTATCTAATGATGTCCATGAAGCCCATGAACCTTTAAGTGATGCCCATGATGTCCATGATGCCCATGGACCCGAGGGTGATGCCCATGATGTCCAGGATGATGTCCATGATGCAGTTGAACATACGATTGTTCATGTTCCCCAGGACATAGTCCCACATCCATATGATGCATTCCTCCCCGTGCATGTACGGGCATGTCCAGACGATCCAAGTTTGAATACGGTAGTGATGCCACCGCAGGATGCTTCAGACCACCATGAGCCATCCCCTCTTCCTCTGCAGCGTGGTGTTTCCTTTTATGAGCCCTCTTCTTGTGATGTGCTTTAGGTACTACACGATCCGAGGGGCAAGGGACTTCCACGACATGACCATGGTGCTTGCGTCCACCACGTTTCAGGCTGGACTCTGCTTCGGTAGAAGCTTCCTCAACAGGCTTAGACATGACGTTGCCAACTTTCTCATCTTTGGCTTCCTTGATCATACCTACAGTAAGGCCAGCCTTTTTAGCTTCTTCAGGGAACTTCTTGATGGCAGCAATGAGCTGAGCAGGAGTATTGATGACTTGGGTCTTAATACCTTCTTCATGCAGTTTGTCCATGACTACCCCACCGTCTGCGTAACGATGGACCTTACCACCGTGTTTGTACTTGCTATTAAGCCAGTCCGCAATGGGAGTCCCAATCACTGGGACTTTACCTAAGATAAAACTGGTACCAGTCTTCGCCACCCATTTAAGGGCGGAGGTCGCTGCATTTTTAACAAAGTTACTTACAGCGGAACCCATGTATATCTATTAGACGAATAATATTTTTCAAATAGATATATGTATAATGACTGTATGAACCGTATGAGTTTACTACCGAACCAGTTCAATTGAACCTGTGGAATCAATCAACATTTGGAAGGCTGATAAAATTATGAAGTAGAACGTGGACGAAACACCAACGACCGTGTTCGTAGTACCAGCAAGGCCAAGCTGGATGTTCATGATAGAACAAGGCGAACCTTGAAAACTTAAACCCTCATTTACTCGCTGTGCGCTAGCACCAGCCACAAAGTACTGAGTAAGGAAGCTACCACCTGATGCATTACCACCGTTGGCCAGACCCGTTGCGGCACTGTTGACCAGGGGCGAAGTAATGGATGCATCAAACAGGCGACCCAGAACCTTCTGAGCCTCGGCGAAGTACAGAACAGGATCCGTAGTGGAGTTGAGCTGTAGAGAGCTGATAAGGCGACCATCCAACGATACTTGAAACTGGTTGATGTTGTTAGAGATGCTAAAGACGGAGTTAGCGGCACCCGTAGTAACAAGGGCCAAGTTAGCCGAGTTATACTGCATGGCAAGAACACCTTGAAGTGACGAGACGTTCAGACCATAGTTCAAATTGAGCGTACCCGCACCCGTACCAAAAGTGGTCGGGAGGGTGACCGTAGACAAGTTGGTATAGGCATAGACGTACTTAGCGCCCTGCATCATGTCATGACGGACCTTCTCAATGAAGTTCTGCTCGGGCATAATCTTGTCGTAGACAAGCTGAACGTTGGAGATCGTGACACCCGTCCAGACAGGGTCGGTAGCACCTGCTTGGTAGATGGAGGAGATTGCACTTTGCCAGTCAATTTGATACTGTAACGTACCATTAATTAAGTAGAGGGGCACTGCCTGCTGACTTCCAAGTAGACCAAGGAGAGGTAGGACAAAGGTGTAGCCCTGAGAGTTAGCGTTGGCAGCGGCGGCATTGTAGTATTGAACGCCAGATCCAAGCATTAATGTGGCATCGTGGGCCAACCAGTCAGCACTAGTAGAGTTTGCCAGCATGCCATCATACGCGGACCATGCGTTCTGAATGTTATCGCATTGAATGCTGTTAACGTAGGATGAAATACGATTCACGCAACATGATGCACTTTGAGTAGCACCCTTGAAAAACCATGAGGAGCTGTTAACGGCAGCGCCTGAGGTCATTTGGAGCGTGAACCGTACGTAGCCGTTCATCAAAATTCCTGCACCAGCTCCGCACGGAATCTGAATTACTGAAGAGCCACCAAGGGACTGATTACCTGAGAGAGAAGGCACATTTACAGTTTGCATCGACGATGCGATGGGTTTAGCCGTTTTGTTACTCTTCCAACTTTCTGGAATGCTATCAAAAGAAGCGGGAAGTACATAATGCGTATAGCCATCACCAACGGTGTGCAGCGACATTTATTCTACTCGTAAGAAGAAAAATATCTGGCATATTACCGCTGATATTTCGAGGAGCGTTTCTTGTGGGGCTTCTCGTATGTGTCCAGTTTGATAGGCTGAACAGATTGACGTGGCCGTGGATCTTCGGGCTTGTTAGGAATAAGGAAGGATTGTTCATGATGAATGACATGGCTTATTCCACCGGACGTTAAACGTCCGATTTGTTGTTTCTGTCGCATGGTCTCTACTTAAACTCCCTATCAATCATTTCAAAGTCTAACGACACGATGGCATTAAACGTAGCAGGCAGTGCACTGGCATCGGATGAAAAGGTCTGGACTATTTTAAGATACATTTGACCATTGAATTGGTGATCCGTAAGATGATAGGCATCACGACTCATATCAATAGACTGTGTAATCTGGCATACCGTAGTAGGCATGCACATGAAGGTTAGATACCGTAGTGGACTGTAGGCGAAGTACAAGTTATCGGACTGTACCTGTAATACACGGTTAGCAGCAGCGGACCCATCGTGATACTGAATGCCTAATACACGTAGACAGGCCTTGCCCGTAATGGGTATCGCAAAGTAGGTACCATTGTTTGTATTATTAATGTAGATTTGGACAAAGACCATTTACTCTATTATGGTATTAAAAAATGCTCATGTTATTCATAAAGTACTTGTTACCATGGTGCTGTAGTCGTTCATCAATACGTTTTACTGCTTGGATACGTCGTTCTGCCTTACGGATGTACTTCTTATCTTTATAGGACTCATCATCGGATGATGCTGAGTCGGACGAGGAGTCATCACTTGTAGAATTATCAGAAGTTGCACTTGTTACCGTATCATACTGGGGGCGACGAGGTGTTTTAGGGCGTTGGTACCGTGGCTTGGGTTCTTTAGGTGGCTTAGGTGCCTTGGGCTCTTTAGGTGCTTTGGATGGCTTGGGTGCTTTGGATGGCTTGGGTGCTTTAGGGGAGGGAGCCAGGGACGCAGATGGTTCGGCCCATTGTTCATTTTCATTGACGGTATCCATCTTCTTGGCACGTGGCTTACGTGGCTTACGAGCCTTCACTACCTTAACAGGTACATTGGGATGCTCATCCTTGAGTTGTGTTACTTTCTCTTCCACCAGCGCCTCATGCTTCTTTAGGTGCTCTTCTTGCAGCTGTTGATGCTTTTCTTTGATGTCTCGGATCTTGGCCTGTCGTGCTTCACGGGCCTTCATGACAGACCGTAGCTGTGCCTCAGTAGGTTGTCGCTTCGGTTTCTTGGGTAGCTCGGGAGCATTCTTTTCAACGATGATCTGAGTTACTTCCGTAATAGGTACTTTTGTAATACGAGTCCTGGTCTTCTTGATAACATTCTTAATAGCATTAGGGGCTTCATCAGGCTGTATCACTTCATTGACGGGATTGACTTCCACGACGCTCATTTCTATGGTTTGCATACATTATAAAAACTGTAAACTTATTGTCAAACTGTATATTTACAGTTTATATGTCCTGATATAATTCTTTGGATACTGTAAAAATAACTCGTCACCTGCTGCAATATCTTCCGCTGCATATACTCCTCGTTTTTTTAATACTGCATTCGGTGTCTTTGATTCATTCATGTAATGTGATAGATTGTCATGTTGTTTACCATTAATTATTCTATTACGTCTACCTAAGTGATATGTACAGCTAATGTCTGCCCCATACTTCTCTTTAAAGTCCTTTAGAGACATCTCTTCACCTATATAGTCTGCAAGTCTTGTATTCTTTTTAATACAGTTTACAGCAAACACACCTTTTCCGTGAACTGTAGAATTGCGAATCTCACAGTCGGCAGTATATTCACAGTTTATTTTTACAGGCTGCTGTAAACTGACAGGCTGCTGTAAATATGTTGGCTCATGAAACAAATCAATACCGATCCACTGCCGACCAGGACAGCATGTACTGCTAACTGCATTATTACAAAATGGGTCTAACACAGTATCACCTGCTTTACTGTAAGAATCATAGATAAGTCGTATCATGTCCTTTGGTCTCGTTGAGAACCCATCAATTTCCCGTTTCATATTAAGAAAATGTGTCTGATACTTACCTTTTACAGTTTGTGGCTTTAACTCATACACATATCCATAATAGGTACTATCACCATTACTTGTAAAGGTCCGTTCCTCATTACCCACACGCTGCGGATAATAAGAGGCACCTTTCCCCTTCCATACTAAAATTTCCTCTACGCATCTCAGTGGCTGTATCTTTGCAATATATGGGTTCGTAGTACCTTCCTTCTTCCAATACCACGAATAGTCAGGACTTCGTGGGGCATCACGTATAAGGGTATAGTTGAATGGTACTGCACAGTGTAGGATGAGAGTGCCGTTAGGTGTTAAAAGTCGGAAGGCTTCTTTAAAGAAGTCTGGCCAGTTGATGACAGTGTCCCATTTATTCTTGGTAGCTCCATTAAAGGGTGGATTGGTATAGATGAGATTTACAGTATGGTCACCTAATGTTTTCATGACAGTTATGGCATCGCCCTGGTAGAATGTCATCCCTGTATATCTTCATATTATATAATAAATGAATCTACCCGAGGATATTATATTTTTACAGTAGGGAATGTATGACATTACAAATTACAGTATGCACCGAGCGAAGCAGCGAGGGTTAGAGATCCGATCGAGTCATAAACTGCATAAAAAGTTAGATGTTTATAAACATGGTGTATATGTTGCCAGTGTAGGAGATAATAGGTACTTGGACTATCCTACTTACATAAGAGAGAAAGGTAAGAAGTATGCAGATGAAAGAAGAAGATTGTACCATGAACGTCATCCGCAACATACTGTAAGGGAGGACTTAGCACGGTGGTTATTGTGGTAAAATACGAAAAAATGACCAGGTCTCGTAGAAATGAGCTGATTAGTAGCATTGTAATGTTATTAATGGGTGAAAGCATCATGGTAGAAAAAATAATATCGAGTGATACTATTTTTAATTTGGGTTTTCTTGTGATAATCAATTTTTATGTTTTTCGGTTCGATCTCTAATATTCAAAGCATCCAAACTCAGTCATAATTTCACCGATTACCTCCATCATAGGGTCTCTTTTTTTGTATGCTTTCATTATCTCTCTAAGGTCATTGTATCGTAATCGATCTGGCTTACCAACATAGGCGTATTCTTCATCTTCTGTTTGAAATATTTTATACGCAATCGTCGTTACATAGTAGTGAAAATACCTACGAAAACGGATTCCTTTTTGTTTTCCTTGAATGGAATCATCCAGAATCGCTCGGTGCCTTTCAATTACTGCAATACGTCGCAAACGACGCTCAGAAAGTCTCTTGATTTCTTCTTCTTCCCATTCTTGTTGTCGTTTCTCTTCGTCTTCCTTAAAGATACGTTCGGTACGTTGTTCAGGGGTTTCGTTAGACATCATTTGGTTACTGACTTGTTGTAATTTGTCTTTTCAATTTTCATTTTTTTGGAATCAATTTTTATTTTTTTGGCATTTCAATTTTTATTTATATTTTCAAAAAGTGGTTATTGTGGTAAAATACGAAAAAATGACCAGGTCACGTAAAAGTGAGCAAAAAAGCGTGTCTCGTAGAAATGAGCTGATTAGTAGCATTGTAATGTTATTAATGGGTGAAAGCATCATGGTAGAAAAACCGAAATGGTAAAACTGGGTATTGTCCCGTAGAAATGAGCTAACTCGAAGCATTGTAATGTTATTAATGGGTGAAAGCATCATTAAAAAAAATACAGGTTGTTAAAAATGGGTGACATCGTTTTTATCATCTTTTTTCATCTTTTTAATATGATTAGCGAGTATATTCATCAAATAATATGTACGATTTTACACCCATTTATTTATCGTTTTTTTAGGGGTCATTTCAAAAAGGTGGAAGGACTCAGACTAAAATTTTAGGAATGTCAAAATGGTATTTCCCAAAAATGAAATTTCCCAAAAAGATTTTAGAGAAGTCGGGGAAAAAATACCAAAAATTTACAGGTGAAAATCTGTACTTTTTTCTATCCATTAATCGTATTAAAAAGTGATAAAATTGAATGAAAAAAATGACCAAAAATGGGTGAAAAAAGGTCATTTCGTACGCTCAATATTTCAAAGCTCCGAAGGCGGGCGAGACAATATTTCAAAGCTCCGAAGGCGGGCGTATTTTCGTACACGTGTGTAAAATACGAAAAAATATTATGTTCCGGCAAGATAGGAAAATGACTGAGAATCGGATGATTGTTGAATGCTCCTCGTGTAATGAGACAATTCGTAAAGATACCTATATTACTCATATTATAAAGAATCATCAAGGTTATTTCTGGGACGAGATCTTATGCTTCTATAATGAAAAAGATACTGGTCTTCATGATTTACGCAGTAGACATCATCTAACAGATGCCATTAGTGTATTACAAGATAATAGTCCCTATGAATTAGATGATGAGTTATATGCTGACTTTGGGGACAAAGCGACCTATAAGAACTCTCATACTGCTACGAAACACATCATGAAACATCCTGATAAGCATAAGGCTAATTTTGTTGAGCTGATACGTCAAAGTATTAGTGAGGAACGACTCCTTACACTCTTTAAATGGATCATCGCAAAGCCTATTAAAGTCATCCAGGATGAGAACTATGTGAAAGAGAAGCTTGCTAAGGGCTACCAGGAAATTGAAAGGAAGAATGAAGCCTTTCATAAGGAGCTGGAAGCCGCACGTATCCAAGTAGAACAAATTATGCGGTTTAAAGAGACTAATGCGTATAAGGATGCAGTCAAATTAAATGAAACACATTACCAACTATCTGCTGAGAATCGAGAATTACGTCAGCAAATAAATACACTTAAAAGCGAACTCTCTGAATACGAGAATTCATACCTTGGCATGGAGGCAAAGAATCACAATACGATGACCCGTGAAATAGAGGAACTTTCCTACTGGGAAAAAGCCAAGAAGAACCTCGAAGCCAAGGTAAAAAAGCATGAAGAGGAATGTGATAAGAAAGTGAAACGAGCAGTGGAAGAGTTCGAGACCTATAAGGAAAAGGCCGAGAAGAAAGAGAAAAAATTGAAAATTGAAATTAAGGCCTATAAACAGGAGCTTGAAAGGGCAAAGGCCAAGAAGGAGCTAAGTAGTGATAGTGATAGCGATTAATTACACACGACTATATAGAATGGACGATGATGAATACTACTATGCCTATTCGACACGAGCATTATACGGTACTTATCATTACATAACTGCCTATAATGATTTTTTAACGTATATTTACGGTAAAACGATGGCACGATGCAGCTCATTTGCAGCATATCTGGATCGGCTACGTATGGAACTCCATGACTGGACGAAACAGCTGACCATGAAGCAGTGGAATGAGATTACTGCCTCATTTACACGGCAGCACGGAATGCAACTTGAGCCTTATACCGAGAAAGAGCCGCAGCGTCAACTGGTCTATCTGGTACTCAGTGATGCTATGTACCGTGATACGAACCTGCAAAATGAATATGATGGTGTGACGATACCTATCAGCGAAATGTATAAAGGGCTGACCATCGCAAAAAATAAAAATTGAAATGCCAAAAAAATAAAAATTGATTGCCAAAAAAACGGATTTAAATAGCCAACACGATATAACATATTTAAACGTACTCACCCATGTCTAACATATCAATTGTGACGGAAGGCCTTCTTACTTTCCTAGGATTCCGCGCACTGGATGCATCCAACCTGTCTTTCTTTCAAAAGCTAAAGAAGGAGTTCCCAAAGAATAATATAAAATGCCTTCCTCTCATCAACAGTAACACAAATACCATTACCTATGCCACCTTTCAGAAACATTTTAAGTTTGCCATCCACGTGTCCAAAGCTCCCCGAGATGAAAGGGAGACGTATCAATTGATGATACTGTGCCTCATTAAGTTCTACGACATTGACCGAGAGTTATTCCAGAATGGTGCTCGTATTGTCAACAGCGGAATGCTTGAATTTCCCCACACGGAACACCAAACATGCATTCGCCTATGGTGTTCCAAGAAGATCGGAAAGAATGTCGTCTATGAACTCACAGTCTCTTCCTACAAGGGCGCAGTCCCAGAACCGATGAAATCCGACCCGAGCAAGACTAAAAATATCATCCTCAAATAACAATACTATGCCGAGTCACCATACCCCTTATCATAAAAAGAAAATAAAAAGAAAAATAGCCTAGTCTATTTTTTATCAAAAAAATTGAAATGCCAAAAAAATAAAAATTGATTGCCAAAAAAACGGATTTAAATAGCCAACACGATATAACATTGAAGACGTTTGCATAGACCCTATTCAAACATCACCATGCCTATTAATATATATAATGCGACATCCCTTGCCCAAGTAATTGACATAGTCCGCAATGAAGTATTCGCTTTTATACAACATGAAAAAAATGAAAAGATTACTGAGGAGGAATATGAATCCATCGTTGATGAGATAGTAACTGAAGAGGCGGATAGCACACCTCACCTATGCAATTCGGTCTATGTAAAGATATGGATAGAAGAATATGGTACTTTTAAGGCATTTAAAGAGGCACTTGACGACGGCTATATTATAGATCAGGATACCGAAGAAAGGTTTTACACATATCTTCTCGTTTTACATCTTTACCGCCAAGATTATAGCTATGATTCCTATAAAACGTATTGCGAAAAAAATCCCTTATAACTCTAAGGTGCGTCCCAGTGCCGAAGCATAAATATCCCCTTCCGGTAGGAGATGCCTAACTATCAACAAGGAAAAATATACAAAATTACAAGTACCATGACCGACCAAGTCTACGTCGGATCTACCGTTAAAAAAAACATAAACATACGTTTCAATGAACACAAAAGAAATTATAAACAATATCTTAAACAAAAGTTCCATGCAAACATGTCTAGTTTTTTAATGCTGCAGTACGAGGATGCCAAGATTGAACTCATTGAGGAGTACCCATGTAACACCGTAGAACAACTATATGCTCGTGAACAACACTGGATAAGTACATTACCTACTGTGAATAAACATAAGGCTATCCTGACACCACAGGAGCATAAGCAGTACCATGCACAGTATTTTCAAAATCACAAATCGGAACGTAACGAGTATAACAAGAGAGTCATCACATGCGAATGTGGCATGACAAGTACGTACCGTCATTTAGCCAAGCATAAACGCAGTCAACGGCACTTAAATGCATTTAATGATACATTAGTAACCACGAATGAGTAGCTCCTATCATAAAACGTATTACCAGGCACACCGTGCTGAGATGATTGCAAGACAACAAATCTATTACCGAGCTAATAGAGAGAAGTATCTACGGTATATGGAAGATTATAATAAGGAATACTATAAGCAACACATACAACACTGCCGTACATTTTGTAAGAAAGGCATAGAGGTACGTGACATTTCACGTCCATGTAAAGCCCTGGAGCTACGTAGGGAGATGTCCAAAGCAAAAGAGGAACCCAAGAAAGAGGATCCCAAGAAAGAGCTTAAAGACCTGCCAAAAACACCCTTGAAAGTTCCTAGGAAATATAAGAAAAAAGACGTCCAACAATTGGTCATTACTCGTGGGGAATTTACACTATGCTTTGATTAAGGTACCCAATAGATAATATAAGAATCGTATAACATATGATGCCTATATCATCCCAATCCTCCATCTACCTATTAAAAGATAATCCGCCCTCCTATATCATAATGATGACCGATGTGTTTTCTTTTTCCATGCTGAAACGGATGATGGCGGATCCCACCACGTTTATCCACCACCTCGGAATATAACTTCTCTGCAGCACCCGCCAGGTCCGTTAACTCACGCCCCAAGTACTTACTAAGTGACGGTGTCTCCTCTACCAACTTCTTAATGTCCTGTTTTAAAAAACTACTTGCCGCTGGCGTAACAAGACCCGAACCCTTAAGACTCCCCAACAAGAAGTCCTGGCAATTATTTTCCCACGCATCATATTTGTAGTACTTTTCACCCATCTCTTTTTCAGCATTACCAATGAAATCACCCATTTTTAAAGACCGTCGTACAGGTACCTGAAGGGCCTCGGCATTTGGTCTGCGAAAGTCTGCATCCTTGACAGGGCCGATTTTAGGAACGGATTCCTTTTCATAGGTATACTTGTTATTAATAATCATATACACGTGAAACAACTTGTCCATCCCAGCCTTATGCTTGATATCTTCCCAGTTCCCAGCAGTCAGCACATTAATGGCACCCGTCGCTAAATGATCCAAGGGTGACCGATACACGGTAATACTCTTAATCGGTTCGTCCTGATGCGCCTCCATGAACTTACGAAAGGCTTTAGGTAGCTTTGGTAACATCCATTGAATGAGGCCACCGATAAATTTACGTTGAACTACGACAGGTTGCAACTCAGGCTGCTTTTTATGAATGTGATGCATTCCATCGGCCTTTAACATTATACTATGAGTAGATATAATGTCGCTAGATGGTTATACCCAGACCTTCATTCCGTATTCTGTTGATGGACTGCAAACAATTGATGCTAGTGTAATTTATGATAATGGTACTAATATCACAACACAATTTGTTCCCTATAGTGGAGCCTTAGGAGATGTTAGCATCCTGCCATATCGTCTCACCAGTAAAAATCTAACAGTAAATCCTGGTCTCGCTCCCATCACAGGTGCTACCTTACCTTATACAATTGCTACCGATGCCGCAGGCAACTTATATACTTACCGATTAACAAATGGCCTTATGACAGTAACGAATGGGCTGGTCGGTGTCACGGGTTCTATTGCTGGCTCTACAGGTGCTACTGGGTCTACTGGTCCTACTGGTAATACTGGGCCTACTGGTATACCTGGTACTGCTAGCGGGACAGGTGCTACTGGTAATACTGGTCCTACTGGGTCTACTGGCGCTACTGGTATACCAGGTATACCAGGTACTGCCGTGAATACAGGTGCGACAGGTGCCACTGGAACAAACGGAACAAACGGAACAAATGGCGCTACTGGACCCACTGGACCCACTGGACCCGCTGGTGTAGTCGCTGGTACCAGCATCTACTACATTCGTGCAGTAGATGCTACTCTTTCCTCTCAAAGTCTCGGAACATTTCTTACACCGATCCATTTTAATTCTTCCACCATTGGTCGTAGTGGATTTACAGTAGACTCTACATATACGTATTTCACAGCTACTGTGGCAGCATATTTCATGATGACATTTACAGGTGTCATCGGTAACCCATCTGGCAGTTCTTCCTCATGTGTCAGTACATTTTTCATTAATACGAATCAGCAAATACAAACGGCAGTTACAGTACCTGCAGGATACAGCGAAACAAGCGTATGTACTGCCTATGGCTATTTAAATGTAGGTGATTATATATATGTTGCCCTAGCAGGTACAGGATGCACTCTACTTGAACCTAATATGATTGTTTATAATGTAGGCTTGGTAGGACCTACTGGTGTCACGGGTGCCGCTGGTACCAATGGTGCCGCTGGTGCCACTGGTGCAACAGGACCCACGGGCGCTGCTGGTACGAATGGTGCCGCTGGTGCAACAGGTGCCACGGGTGCCGCTGGTACCAATGGTGCCGCTGGCGCAACAGGTGCAACTGGTCCTACTGGTATACCTGGTATACCTGGTACTGCAGTAAATACGGGAGCAACAGGTCCTCCTGGTATCGGTGCATTAGGGTCCTATTGCTCCGCATTCTACACGGGTGCGAATTATAATACTCTAACGGGAAATAATACCTTTCCTCTTAATACGATCTCTATTAACAACGGGTTCACTCTTGCAAGTAATGTATTAACATTTCTTAACACAGGTATCTATGAAGTGACTGGTACATTGTTTCTGCAAAGTCTTGTTACATCCATACAAATATTCACGACATCATTTGTCATTAATGGGACATATAACTATGTTGGCAGTCAAACGGTACAAATACCTGCATCCGCAGGAGGTCTCTATGCGGATGCATTTGTTACGAGTACTGCCATTATTAGTGCTATCGCTGGTGACACGATAGGGTTTGCCTATCTTCCTGCAGCTGCCAATTCATTCTTTATTCCCTATAGTCCACTGCCATCTATCAATCTTATGATCAAACAAATTACTAATATTGGTCCCACGGGCGCAGCTGGATCCGCAGGTACAGCAGGAGCAACAGGGGCAACAGGAGCAACAGGAGCAACAGGGGCAACAGGTATTCCTGGCACTGCAGTAAACACGGGTGCAACGGGCATGACAGGTGCAACAGGGGCAACAGGAGCAACAGGGGCAACAGGAGCAACTGGTCGAACGGGTGCAACAGGCATGACAGGAGCAGCTGGATCCGCAGGTACCGCAGGAGCAACAGGGGCAACAGGGGCAACAGGAGCAGCTGGATCCGCAGGTACCGCAGGAGCAACAGGGGCAACAGGGGCAACAGGAGCAACAGGAGCAACAGGTGCAGGTCCAACGGGGGCTGCAGGCCCCCCTGGTGGTAACATTGGGACACTGCCGAATCCGTTTAACATGTCGCTCGGTATGACAGGCTGCGTAGCAGTCTCAGATTACAGTTTTACACTTCCCTCTGACAGTCAGACAACACTCATCAACCGTGCTGCCGTCACAACAGGTAATAGCTTTTACTGCCCTACACCTATAGGCTTAGCAGATACTCTAATCTATGCTCCACCTCAAGACAATCTAATCATCACTGGTACTGTCACACCAAATGTGGCTACCCCATCGCAGTTTTGGTGTATAGGAGTTCATGGAGGTTCTGGGCCAAGCTATGGCACAACTGTAGCATCATTAGGTCCTAATTATGGCTTTGGTATTACTCCTGCGGGTGTGACTGGCTTTTATAACATTAGTATCTATGACCTGGACTATATAAGTGTCCATACCTATGCATTATATACTACTATTCCTGCCCCTGCTGCCCATACATCTGCTACCTATTATATCCATTTCACAGAGTCCTCCATCTCCTATTACTGGAATGGTCAGCTCCTCTATGTTAATACTGCTCCCTCTTATTATGGTCCTACCTTACATGCTCCTTCTGTATTTTCCATATATGGTGCATTAGAAAATGTAGGCAGCATCATGACTGTCTCGGCAGGATATTCTAATCAATATCCAATCTATGCTACTCCTGCTACCTCTGGCAGTGTGACGATTACTGCAACAACGATTACCCAACAACTTACATTAAGCAGTCCTCCAAGCTACTGCTATACACCTCAGACCTTTCCAACCTGCTATCTTACCTGTAATGCTAACTTTGCCAACTATGCAAGTCAATTCATCGGTTTATCCTCCACAGGTCCTACAGGTAACAACTATGGCTTTACCTATTACACCGATACCCATTTATACGTGTCTTTAAGTGGTGTTAATGTACTTGACTTAGGTATCCCTACGTATCCTGGAACAGGTACATGGGCTACTACACCATCGTTACCGTTAGGACTTGAACTCACTTCGTCAGGAGTCGTCTTCTACTATAATGGGGCAGTCGTATACGCAGCACCAACGATTGCAGGGAACTACCAGGGCGTATTTCATCTAACAACCGTTAATGATTATGTTACTAATATAGATTATGGGTACTTTAGTGGTGCGGGTAATATCCCCTTATATGCAAACTGGACATGGGCCACTACTGGTACAACATGGTATGATAATACAGGTGCCAATGTTACAAATTTTACTACAGTACCCTATGCCTATTTAGATCCGACCTCAGGTACTGCAAATGCACGAAACAACTTTACTCTTACCGAACCTACTGTACTGGGACAAATGAAAGTTCCTGTCAGTGGTACCTATCTACTACAGTGGACGTTGGATACTAGTGGATTTGGTGGTCAGTATTACATGTTCATATCACTCAATGATGGCGCAAACGATGACGTAAGCTCAGGAGCATCCTATGTGGTTGCGAATACGAATGGGTCAGATATCTGTTGTATCTCCGCTACTGTAAAAATATTAACATCCGACTACTTCAACATTGGTGTCGACATGATTACAGCATCCGCAGGAACACCATCGAATCCGAGTGGATCTTTTACAATTAGTTATCTTTGTGCATAATAGACATGAGTTACAAGCCGTCACTCTCTACCATCCATGGTGTATTTACTTCCTATATTGCTGGTCAACATGACGTGGGTAAATCACCCTATGGCGCATTAGACACTGTGCCCTATATCGTATCCTATTTGCAGCAGACATCGTCCTCCCCTGTCTCCTCCGTCACTGCCGATACGATTGCTACTGTGAAAAATCATGAGAAGTCTATTGAGCAACTGACAAATCACATCTCACTTCTTACCATGCAACTTAATGCCCTTACTACGGCTAAGAAGTGATTTGTCCTCTCCATGTTTCGTGGACATGTCCGCAGCATTAATCACTCTTACCTGCGCCTTGGCCTTTTGTAACGTAGTATGCTTAGCATGAACGAATCCCGTATCCTTGTTCACGACTTTATATAGATGATGTCCAGCTGGATATATTCCCAATGGCATCTATTATGTCTACAGTTAGTAAATATGTTTTACTACAGTAATGGCAAACGCGTAGACATCTTTAACAAGAGGCCCCGTAATTTATCCGCAGGAGGACCCATAAAGGATGACCCTAAGATCAATGACAAGAAAAATGATACGGTTTCTTCCTGGCTAGAATATGGGTCCCTTGTGATACCCGTACCTGTCATGAAGTCTGGTATTATGAATAAGTACCATGGGATGATTACTGGTAAGAAGCAGTTGCACATGCACCAACTAGGAAAGACCATTGTTATGCCTGGTGAGATGGTAGTGAATAAGAAGTATGCTGGGTCAGTGGAACACTTTCTTAAAGAACATGGTATTACTCTTCCCTTAACGCCTGGACAAAAGATTCCTAAGTTTACATAGAATGAAAATCGTATACGGCGGGATAACAATTACGCAGGAAGATGTGGACCGATGGTGGGCAACCTTGTCCGAGGCTGAAAAACTGCATATTATGAAATGAACTAAAATTTACAGTATTTTAGTTTATTTATAAACAATAGAATGGACCGTATTGGTGTTAACATGAAACTACTTGCTGGTGCTACTAAGGAAGATATCCTGGATGCTATGAACATTACAAAGGTCGTTGCCTTCATTAAACGAGATGAAGAGATTGAGGGTGTCCGTGCCACTGGGGTATTTGAACCCGTGCTATTAAGTAGGGAAGAAATCGCAGTAGATACTAGCAAGGATGGCAGTACAGAATGTCACAGTAATGGAGTATACCTTCCATGTGAACAGTAGTGAGCGATCCAGTGGAACAAATACTAATTTCAACATCAACTTTTCCCAAGTAATTAATCTACTTGCCAAGCGTGGGCAGTTTCAAGTGATGTTCAACTCGGTACAAATCCCTTTCACCTTCTATCAAATGAATAGCATCGATTCACTTAACGTGATTAATGTTACCATCTCTACAGGGACGGATAGCTGGACACAGAACATCACCATTGCCCAGGGTAACTATACGCCCTATACATTGATAACAGAGTTGACGAATGAATTGACACAAGCCTGTCAGTATCCACCCGTAGGACATGTCGCATCTGCCTTCACACCTACCTTCAATTTTTCTTATACACCTTCCACGGGTTACATCACATTTCTTCTAACAGCTCCCGTTACATCCTCCATCTATCTCAACTTTAACAATAGTCCTAATGTGAACACAGGTGGATTCTTTGGTATCAATACCGTAATACCTACCCAAGTGCAAATGTTGCCCTTTCAGCCCGTCACAAGTACCCAGCCATGTGTCCTCAACCCTATCAACTATCTTCTTGTGCGGTCAAGTCTCAAGCAGTTCCGTAACCGTGAGTTTATCGTCTTACGTGATGATGTGTCAGACATTCTTTATAAGGTACCCATTACTACATCACAATCTACGTGGATCAATTACTTTCAAATGAGTGAGCCTATCTACATCATTGATAATACGATTCAGTCCATTAACTTCTACCTCACGAATAATCTATCGTATACACCTATGAACTTACAGTTAATTCCATGGGCCTTCTCATTCACCATCCGTGAAGTACTAAGACCTGACTATGAGTCTCTTAATACGTTTATCAGCCTTATTCCACCCTTGGAGCATAACGATGAGGAAGTGAAGCAGTTGTTAGAGGAGAAGCAAAAGCTAATGGACAAACTGGCACTTTATAAGAGGAAATTAAATGTCATGCCATTAAGTAAAGATGAGCGTACTGACGAAGGCGTTGGCTCCGTTTGATAATCAAATATGTAAGGAGAATACGCCACTACCATTAAAGTCGTGTAACTACGGTATATTCGGCCGCAGGGGTTGTGGTAAAACAAACCTTCTTCTCAACTTGATATCAAAGAAGGAATCTCCTTGGCATAAACACTTCAATATGATATTCTTTATTTCGCCGACGGCCAAGAATGACCCTAAGGTAAGTGACTTATTAGAGGACATAGGTGACCAGTACTATGACACGTTATCGCCCGTAGTATTACAAAGTATCATTGATAAGATTGACCATCATAAGGAAAAGTGGGAGCGGAAGAAGAAGCGAGGGGAGCCTGCCTACTGTATCATATACGATGACTGTATCCACCTTTTAAAAGCCAAGCAAAATCAAATTATCAATGAATTGGCTACACAGAACCGTCATAGGAAGATAACGAACATTTACTTACTGCAAAAATGGAATACCTATCTACCAACACTCATACGGTCGAATCTCGATCTTATCTCCATTTTCCGCAGTGATAATAAAAAGGAAATTAACTCATTCTTTGAGGAGATGAACATGGACGAGACTAAGATACGTGCCTTATACGAATATGCTACGAAAGAGGAATACTCCTTCCTGCATATTAACGTATACCGTAACCCAGTAAAGTTCTACCGCAAGTTTGATGAAATTAAATATGTAGAGTAGTAGAAATGCTAGCTGTCCATTATCAGCATCCTGATTACAATCCCTTCTATAACATGGAAGAGGGCCTAAAGAAAGGTGGAAGGAAGAAGCACCATCGTAAGCCGAAGAAGGACGGTGTCCATGTAAATGTACATGTGAGTAACAAGCTAAATGTTGGCCGTACGCTAAGAGACGGTGGTAAGCAACGGCAATATTCAGATCAAAACCATGTTATACGTTACATGGCTCCTAACCGTCGCATGGCGAATAGGCCACGTGTCCTAAGCTATAACTCATACGCAGTCCCACCAACTCAGATCACGGACTTCCGCCGTCCAGCGGAACATGGTCATGTCGCAGAAAAAAAGGGACCATGGGAGAAAGACTGGGGCGAACAGAAATCAGAACTTAATCGCTCCCATGTTACACCTTACACGTTAGCAAAAGAGGGCAATTCACGGACTCCTTATTCTACCCTCGATGTCCCTAATGGACGCACCGTGCCTATTTTTACAGCCAATGAGAACCCTGCAGGTATTGCACCAGTATCTACCCTTGCACAACGTGTGACTGCTTCAGGTCTAGGAGTTCGTGGTGGAGTCTTCTATGAACAACCTGAACAACTAAAGCCTGAGCAATATGGCAATGAAGATCCGAAAGAGAATTATGCGAATGCATCCGTGTCATATTTTAAGCCTCGTGGTCGTGATAACATTCCGTCTCCTGCAGATAGACAGTTTACAGGTGCAGATCCCGTGGACTACTTCCCCCTACGGGGACAAAGCGCCGTGCCTCGTGAAGAAGAGCAACAGCGATCCGCATTTCGTGTTGTGCATCCTGTGGAGCCATTACCTTATTCATATTCACGTCAGGGTACTCCTGCACTATCTACTGACAGTCCTCCAGGTGAGCCTGATATGGGATTTGCATTTAAAGGTCTTCATGGATCACCGCTACCTAAAGCGGCTTCACCATCGCCACCTAAAGCGGCTGCGGCAGCAGTATCAAGAAAGCCATTACTACCAGAGCATCTATGGCCGAAAGGTGTGAAACTTTGTTATGATAAACGAGGTCGCAAAGTTACCATTTGTGACCCGCAGTCAAAAGCTCATTATGAAAAGCTTAATGAAGAACTTAAAGCGCTAGAGAAGGAACACGGGTACAAGCGTGGTGGCAGGGTACATGCCCACAGTGTCTTCCATTAAAATATTTACTGTAATAAATGGCTGACATACCACTACCTGCAGTTATCCAGGGTCCTCCTGCTGCTGCCGCTGTGCCTGCGCCTGCCCCACCTGTTGCTGTAAATGGGAAGCAATATATTCTATGCATTACTAAAGACCTGCTAGATGCTGACCTTGCTCTACTCAAAGCTTTCAACGTTGTACAGTACGATGATGCTGTTCATAAGAATATTCCTATCCGCAGTTATCCTTTTGATATCCTGGTGCTAGACCTACGATGCAAGGGAGACCGTTACACGTATATGAAAGAGGTAGAACCCAATCGTGCCTTATACAACGTAGTCATCTTCTGTTACAACTTTGAGAATCAGGAGGCGACCGAGATCATCCCTGATGCGGATAATATTCTTAACAAGCTCCCTGAGCCTCAGGCAGTACCGCAGACCTTTCTTGATATGTTATTAGTAAAACGTATTAAGAAACCGAGATGGTACTTTGCCTTGTTCCGTTGTATCGCCAATGGATACTCTAAGATAAAAAATTGATGGCCCCGTGTCAATGTGCAGTAGATTGTTATACTACAGTTCACACGGGGATGTCCATGTCTTAATTTATTTTTTAATGTATTCCAGGGCAACAGGAAGCGAATGACCCATCGCCTCCGCAGTAGCCTTCATGTCTTTTAAGGCTGGAATGTCCTTGTACTTATCTGATAAGTAGATATGACGTAGTAGAGAAGTTGATAGAGGCTTATGAAAGAAGGAGTGCATTAAGTGGGTGAGCTGAGTAGGTGTAATGTGATTCTTCTGTTTGGTGTTCATTAGTAAATACTCATGAGGGTTCAATGCGATCCATTGCTTCATGATTGTTGCCAGCTTCTTAGGGATGACTTCGGTCTGTGTCCCATACTTCTTAGAAGTCTTGTATGTGTTAAATACGAATGACGACACTTTCTTATCGGTCTTCATAAAGTTATCATTCGTAGCAGATACGTTACGGATCTTGAATGCGGTATAGTCGAGGCTGCGTCTAGGAGGAATCAGCAGTAGGCACGATAGTAATACATACAGTTGTACATGGCAGAATTGAACAGATGATAAGGAATCCTTCTTAAGTAAGGGCTGTACTTCTTTCTCGAGTTCATTGTACTTCCGCATAATTTCATCCATGGTCATCATGCCTTCTTTCTGACGGTCACTAAGTTGTTGCTCATCAATCTCTTTCTTGGATACTGCGATGTCGCTGTTCATTAGCTTCCGTAGTGCTTCTACGGCTTTCTCTTTATCCTTTGAATCATCGTTGTCAATGAATACGATGAGACATGCGAGGCGAGTCTTACGAGTCTTAGGGTCAACGGATTCCAGGTGCTTGATAATGTCAGCATAATGTTTAATGACATCGGATGGATGCTTGAGTTCAATCTTAAGTTGCTTGGCAACATTGTTAAGGATGGATGTATAGGTACGGATGGATCCCTCGGATAAGTCAGGACGGTTCGCTTTAAAGATTTCTTTGACCATGTTCTACTAGGCTCGTAGTTTATTTATAAACTATATTTGATGTTACACTATAAACCATAGAATGAACAGTTTATATATATGGTTTAACCTATGAAGTGCTAAATATTCTGGTTTAAACCCCCAACCATAGCTTAAAGAGACTATAAAAAATTTTTTATAGTCTCTTTAAGCTATGGTTGGGGGTTTAAACCAGAATATTAACCAGGATATTGTTATGTTTATCATATAAACCATACATAAACCATACGGCTTGGGGCGCTTTAATTATTTTCTTTACAATAGGTAAAGAAATGCCATATAAGATTGTAAGGATTCGTCCTTATCATAATATTTACAAGGTCGTAAATAAG
>Ga0208622_1000315_pt1 | contig 21088 bp, 46 predicted proteins | sample CryBogCBH12Jul09_FD_184621 | JGI IMG/M metagenome (GOLD analysis project Ga0208622, IMG submission 184621) | Freshwater microbial communities from Crystal Bog, Wisconsin, USA - CBH12Jul09 (SPAdes) | ecosystem: Environmental > Aquatic > Freshwater > Lake | place: Crystal Bog, Wisconsin, USA... | reverse complement strand
ATGTTGTCGTGCGCAAGATCAATGCGCATGTCAACCGCATCAAGGATGCACTGCTTGAGGGTTACGGGCTTCGGCATGCTTGGCACTCCTTTGCTTGCCCGTGCATACTAGCAGCATGCACGGGCAGTGTCAACCGATAAGTTACGCGGTAACCGGCGTGCCGTCCTCCTGCGTCAGCACGCCGTCCATCTCCAGCCACATCTCCAGCTCGGGATAGGTGCCCTTGGGACACACGATGCCCGCACGCTGCGCAGCGTTGCGGCTCTGCTCCTGCCGCGTCATGATGCTCTGGCTGTCCCAATACGCACGGCTCATGCCGCTGGCAGCAAAGCCCAGCTCCTCGTGCGCGATCACCACGGGCTCCGTGCTGGCAGCAACCTGCTCCTTGGCAGCACGCACACGGCGTGCAACGGCAGGGCGGGGAGTGGCGGGCTCCTTGGGCTCCTTGGCAGCCTTGGGCTCCTTGGCAGCCTTGGGCTCACGTGCGGGGACCGAATCGCCCTGCTGCACCAGCCATGCTTCGGCAGCCTCAGCAGTCATGGGCTCGGGCAGATCAAACAAGCGCACCTCGGTGCAGCCCGCCTTGATCAGCACCTTTTCACGCGCAGCGGCAGTGCCGTTTGCAAGGCGAAGGGTCGTGTTGCCCTTCTGAACGCTGGTACCAACAACAGTCCACGTTTTGTCGCTCATGATCTAGCTCCTTGTTTCAACTTTGGTATATTAGCAGGTTGTAGCCAGTAGTCAACCGACGTTTTCGTCATCCGCCTTGAAATCCCAGTGCGGGAGATATTCCCCGTCCTCGGCAAAGCTCGCCACCTCGATCACGCCGTAGCCGCCCGTGTCGCCATTGCGCACATAACGCTTGGTCCAGCGCACTGCTTCGTCGCGGCTGTCGGACTCGAACAGCACGGTTTCGTCAACGTAACCGTAATCGCCATAAACGGTGTAACGCATCCGCTTGCTCCTTGCTTGCCCGTGCATAATAACACATGCACGGGCAGTGTCAACCGAAAATCTAGGTCACGATCTCAGGCGAGATCGTGCAGTCCACGATCTCGGTATCAACGATGCCTTCGTACGAGAAGGAGTAATCCATGTTCTCCATGACCTCAAACGGGTCAGCATCATCGGCGATGGTGATCTTGACTTCAACGGTAAAGCTCTTCGACATCGTCTAGCTCCTTGCTTGCCCGTGCATAATAACACATGCACGGGCAGTGTCAACCGAAAATCAGCACTCTGGGTCGTAGGATTCCCATTCCTGTGCTTCGTCGATATCCGGCTCGTTGTAGTATTCTTCACAGGAAACTTCGCTGTCGAAGTCGTCAAACGTTTCGTCGCGTTCCCAACGGGCTTCGTACATTGCATCAGCGTCGATGAAATCATGTTCCATGTTGCTTGCTCCTTGCTGTCCGTATCCGCATAATAACATATGCTGCGGGCATGTCAACCAAAATCAGGCCGCTGCCACTGCAATGCCAGCGCCGGTGAGTGCCGACATCTGCCCAGGGTTTAACCACAGCTCAACCCACAGGGTGCCGATGCGGCTGATGGGCAGGTCAACCCTGCCCTGGAATGGGTTGGTGTTGGGGTTACCGAGCGCGGTCAGCGCGCTGAAGAAGTCCTCGCGGCGTATCAGATGCACGGAACCCTCCTTGCTTGTCCACGCATTATAGCACCGTCACGGGCCCAGTCAACCAAAAAGATTGGTCTTGATACCGCAACATTGGCATCAGGTTTCGGCCCATTTGCGGCAGTGCCTGCTCCTTGCTTGCCCGTGCATACTGGCAGCCGGCACGGGCAAGGTCAACCAATTTTATGAGCTCCAGTAACTTTCTGAGCTTGGGCTGCAATGGTAAGGACGGTCATACCGTTCCTCAAACTCCCGCCCGGTCATGATGTTGGTGCGCGTGACCATGGTCTCGTGGATGGCAAAGCGATAGCCGTCCAACTCGCGATACAGCGGCCACAGCTCACGGACCTCACGCTCCATCGCGGCACGATCCTTGCGATCGTAGTCATACTTGCCAACCAAGCGCGCGCCGGACTTTACACGGCGATCAGCCTTGTAGATTTCCAATGTGAACAGCATCATCAGCTCCTTGTTTGCAGGACCAAGATAGCAGTTGATTGTTGGTGTGTCAACCTTTTTCCATCTTGCCCCAGCTGACGCTGCTGACATTCAACAGTAACATTTCATATTCACAGGCGTTATACACGCGTTGGGCCATGGTCCGGCTAACGCCTTCACGACGCACCACACGGCCGTCTACAAACTCAATCTGATAGAAATGGTTTTTCATCTCTGTCTCCGTTGTTTGCCCAGGCACAATAGCACGGGCCCGGCACGGTGTCAACTAAAATTATGCGGCCTTCTTTTCCTCCGCCACCTTCAGCAGCTGAGCCGCATAGACCTCAATACGGCTCTTGCCGCTGGGTGTGACCACTCGCCAGTATGCAACTTGGCGAGCCGTCAAAAAGCCCGCACGCGCATAGAACTGTGCCATGCCAGTGCCGCGCTTGGCGTGGCATGGCTTGAATCCCTGCTCGTTGTGGTATTTGGTGACCTCCTGCTGTTGCTCATCCGCCGTTTGGCGGGCATTCAGTGCCAGCAGGGCACGTCCCACGGCCCTGTCGTTGGTGCGAAGCAGTTCACGGATGGATTCTACGGTGTGTGCCACTGTCCAGCTCCTTGCTCTATGCCCGCATAATAGCACATCAAGCCAGCGTGTCAACTGAAAAGATACGTTGCATTCCTGCAACGTTGGCATCAGGTTTTGGCCTGCTTGCGGCAGTGCCTGCTTCTCATGCCGTATAATAGCACATCGCAGCAGCGTGTCAACCTTTGCTGTCAATCGCCATACCGGTTTTTTAAGCGGCTACAGCCGGGTGATCACCTGCCCGCTACCCTAGTAGCGACCTTGTTGCTAGACCCTGCTGTAGCGGCGTTGTAGGCGCGTATTTTAAGCCGTTGGCATAAATAGGTGTGGCTCGCGGGACTGCAATCCCCAACCACCCTATTGCCAAAGGAGGGCAACAGCACATGGTTATTTATAGCAATAACTCAACACATCTTACGGTCTATTATCTTTATGTGAAAACACATCTTGTAACAGGATTAAAGTATCTTGGCTATACAAAAGCTCAAGACCCACACAAATATCAAGGATCTGGAAAATACTGGCTTTTACATCTAGCTAAACACGGTGTTAATTACGACACTGAAATATTGTTAACCACAAGTGATATTAACGAGATTAAAACATACGGACAACATTACAGCTTTTTATGGAACGTGGTTGAAAGCGATAATTGGGCCAATTTGAAACCTGAAACTGGGAATGGCGGATTTGCTAAAACTAGAAAAGGATTCAAACTATCGCCTGATGAAATAAACAGACGTACTGCAACAAGACGCGCCAATAATTCGTATAAACAAACTCCCAAATCTATTGCTAAAATGATAGAAACTAAAAATAAAAATGGCACAGGAATCAGAACAGCAAGCACCGTAGAAAAGATCATTAATAAGCGCAGGTTAAACGGCACATATAAACAAACTTCAGATTCGATAGCTAAAGGATTAGAAACAAAACGCAGAAACGACACAACTGGTAAAGGTCAAAAAAAATTGCCGAGCTCTGTTGCAAAACAATTAGAAACAAAACGCAGAAACGGCACACTTAATTCCACTACACAAGAATCAGTGGCTAAAGGATTAGAAACAAAACGCAGAAACGGCACACTTAATTCCACTACACAAGAATCAGTGGCTAAAGGATTAGAAACAAAACGCAGAAACGGCACACTTAATTCCACTACACAAGAATCGAGGGAAAAATGGAAAGAAACAATGTTAGAACGGTATGGGTCGCTTAACACCCATACTTTGGAAAGTAAAGCAGCAATATCAGCTGCGCTAACAGGAAAAAAATTATCTGCAGAAACTATTGCTAAACGCACAGCCTCACGTAAAGCAAATAAAATGAAAAAGTTAGACGATGTTTAATTTTTAAGTTATTCAAGTGTCAGATGGTAACGATACCCAGCCCAGTATGCGGTTACGTCGGAGGGCACGCCAACCAACACCGCGTTCCCAGACCACGATGTTCCTCTTGGGAGATAGCCTACGGCCCGGGCGACGGTATACGTAGGTGAAATGCCGGGTGTTGGTGGTGGCCGTGAGCAGCCTGCTCTTGCCGTTGAGCTTGAGGTATCTGATGTTGACCCAACCCCTGCGCAGGGCCGCGTCCAGTGTTCCAGCCTCAACCAGGAATTCTCTTGCTTGCATGCAGCTATTTATCCGCCGCTAGGCGGGCGTGTCGCAGCTCAATCCGGCGCCATCCAGCGTGTAGATCACCCGCTTGATGTCAAACTCCGCGAGGGCCCTGGCACAGCCTTCGCAGGGACAGCTCATGCCCTGCACGAGACGATGGTCGGTGCTGGACACCTGCTTGATGCGTGCGATGTAGAGCGTGCTGCGGCCAAGATCGCGAACGCTGATGCTCTTGAGGCTGTTCTTGATGGCATCGATTTCGCTGTGCAGGAATATGGCATGCGGGTTCTTCTTGAAGCGTTCCTGCAACGGGTGGGTCTTGAGGCTGTTGAAACCAAACCCCACCGCCTGGCCACGCAGGACGATCGCGCTGGCATGCCGGGAACGATGATGATGATCGTTCCGCGGCAGGTCCCGGATCATCTTCAGCAGCAGGTCAATCCATTCCTGGTGGGATCGCATGTTATTCCTTAGAACGGTGAGTAATAGTCATCCCACACCGATTCGATGGCATCCTTGGCCTCCTTGAGACCGCAGCCGGCATAGCCGCGCAGTTCCTTGATGGCGTTGATCTTCTGCCCCGCCCGCATGTATTCGATCACCTCGGGGCTCAGCGGCATGCCCATGACCACAGGATCGGTTCCAGCGCCCAGCTTGCGCATGACGAGCCGGCTGGTGGCGTCAAAGCGCAGCAGATCAAGCGCATCACGTGCCAGCTTGTAGATCGAGAACATCTTGCTGTTCCCGGTGGAAATCGCATGATCCGCTTCGCGCATGATCTGCCCGAGGGTGTTCAGCAGGGCCTGGGAATCGGCGTCGGTCATGTCACCAATGTTTTGCATCCGTCAGCTCCTTGTTTGTGCTGCCATTATAGCAGCAGCAGCGCCAGCGTCAACCGTTTTATGCCAGCTTGATGCCGGCGAAATGCAAGCGTGCCAGTGGGCTGTCGCCCCATGTCCAGCCTTCCGGCATGCTGGTGCGGAGTCCCAGGGTTTCGTCCAGCAGCTCAGCTTCCGCTGAGGTGATCTGCACGATCATCATGTTGGCGGCGATCATGGCCGCAACAACGCAGGCAGGCTCTCCTGCCCGGGTCAGCTCAATGGCCCGGTTATGTATCATCACGCAGGGCACCACGTGCTCGCGATAGCTGTCCTCAGCATTGTGTGCAGCACTGGAACCGATGGTGATCAGATGGTCCACCGCATCCGCGCAGAGTATGTTGCGATGGTCATCCAGCATGTATTGGTGCTCATTGTCAATGGCAAATCGATAGGCACGTGCGATCTTGCTCCAGATTGCGGTGTCGGCCTGCTCCCGGGTGAAGACCTTGGTGCCGGTGCCACGGGAGATGGCCACGATCTCGTCAATGTCTTCTTCCATGGCCACGATCTCCCAGAAACGTTCCAGGATGTCAAAGCCTTCCTCGTATGCGATGTTGATCACTGAGTTCTTGCGGTTCTTGATGGGAAACCCGTGTTCCTGGAACGCACGTTCCAGCACGTCAAGATCGCTTTGGCTGCGACCGTAGCCCACCGTATACCACTGTGCCTTGATCTCGGTCTTGATGCCATTCTTGGTGAACATCACGTAGTATTTGCCGCAGTCGCTGACCCGGTCCGTGTAGCCATGCTCGGCACAGCTGGCCTTGAACGCTTCAAATTCCATGGGCATTCCACGGACGGGTCTCTGTGCCATGCTGTTCTACCCTGTTGGTTCAGTTCTTGCTGGCCAAGCGTGCCAGGTATTCACCAAACACCAGGCACCATTCCCGCGTGGCGGCATCGGTCATGTGCAGCCGATCGCGCAGCAGTTCCAGGTCCAGTTCGCGGCGGGAAATGTCGTCAAACATTGCTTGCTCCTGTTGCCTATGCGCTAATATAGCACATCTGCAGGTTCTGTCAAGGGAAAAAATAACACAGCATCCTGCGGCATTGATCCGGTTGTTCCGGACTCTCGTTGCCCGCAGGATGCCGTGCTATTGTTGGCGTGCCGGGCTCACGGGTTCGTCCCTGCCGGCACCGTGTTGCGTTGTTCTTCCCGATGCAGGCTTCGCAGGCAATATTCGCCTCCACCCACACCATCATCCATTTTAATTACCTGCGCTGTTAGGCGTTGTGCGCCTACGCCAGTTCTTTCCAATAATAACAAAAAATTCGATTACATCGGGCCTGCTCGGATGTGATTAATGTTCATGCTATACCTCACCTGTTAACCCAGTGTCCCTTGCAGCAGCCGGGCTATCAGCCCTCGACGGCACCCTCGGCAATGGCCAGCTCATGCTCGGCTTCCACCCCGTGCTCGTCCACGGCAGCGAGCAGCGCAGCAGCGCCCGCGGTGTCGCCCGCCTGCGCGGCGAAGAACGCAGCATCCTCAGCAGCCTGGCGTGCAGCAGCCTTGGCAGCACGCGCCTCCGCCACACGCTTGGCGAACGCAGCGGCCTTGTCAGCCTTCTCCGCCGCAGCGATCTGCTCCGGCGTCTGCTCCGGCTTCACCGCAGCACCGCGGCCCCGCGGCAGCACGGCAGTGATGCCCTGGCCCTGGAGGAACGACACGGCCTCAGCCTTGGTCATGGGCGACGGCAGCTCCTGCAGGGCGATGTTGGAATGGCCGGTCTCGGCCAGCTTGTTCTCGCGGACCTTGATCTTGCCGGTGGCGAAACGGAAGGTGTCAACACCGTTCAGGGTGGACGTGCCAGCAATGGTAAACAGCTTGGAATTGGCCATTTTATTTGCTCCTTGTTTGTGTTTCACTGTGTTGTGTGTTTCAACATTGACAACTTAGCACATGCTAAGCCTTAGTCAACCGTTATTAGCGGATGCGGTAGATGTAGCTGTTGGAATTCTTCATGTAGTGCACCTCATACATGCCCAGCGCGGCCAGCGGCTGGTAGAGGTCCTTGTGCTTGTTCTTCGAGCTGGGCCAGCTGCCAATGCCAGCAACCTTCACCACCGAAAATGGACGCCCGCGATTGGTGCGATGGTTGACATATACATCCGCCTTGCCAGGAAAGAACGCGCTGACGATCTTCGCCGCCGCCTCAACACGATTGAGATGGTCTCCGTCGAAGAATGCGTCATTCTGCTCCAGGGCAGCATTGCTGCGCTTGGCAGCATCGATGCGGCAGTGCATGGCGGCTTGCGCGGTCCGGGCAACATTGCTTTCGCTAACAACTTCCGTGTAAGTGGGCATGTGTAGCACTCCTTGTTTCAACATCTGCATATTAGCACGTTTGCAGCCCGTGTCAACCGTTGATCGCCACGGCCAGCGGTTAGGCCACGTCCCAGTGTCGAGAATTGGCCTTACGGGTGTATTTGGTGCGATCGCGCACCACACGAGGTTTGAAGTTGGCGTTGCAGCACAGTTCGCGCGCAATGAGGTTGCGCTGCTTGGGGGCTTTAACAGTCAACTTAATAGCAATCTTGCTCATTTGCTTGCTCCTTCGTTGTGTCCATATATTAGCACATATATGGACACTGTCAAGCCCCAACGGCTAAAAATCTGCGGAAAAATCGCCGTTGGGTTTGATCTCCACGTAAACCAGTCCTTCACCAGGAAGACCTGCGTGGTCATCCCAGAACTTGATGTTAAACACTGCCTTGCCTGAGGTGTTGATGTGAGAGAAGCAGGCATCATCCAACTTCATTCCACCATACCCGCTTTGGTTGAGGATGTTGGTTAGAGCGAAACATCCAATGCTGTTGACATTGATGAAGTTCCACGCGTTGATCTTGCTCATGTGCTTGCTCCTTGTTTACAACCGTATATTAGCACATATTCCTGCAGTGTCAACCTTTTTTGAGGAACTTGACAAGAACCGTGCTTTGTGCTGTGATTAGTGTTGTGCTTTGCATGTCCGTTACTCCTCAAAATATGCAAGGCGAAACTTGGTTCCCACTTGCTCGATGCTGACGGTCACGTAGTGCGGCCATTCCAGGAACAGGTTGAGCTCGTCCATAGTGCCAAAGTCTTTGTATAGCATTGCCGCTGTGCTCCGTTGTCTACACCAGCACATTAGCACTGGTGTAGACCCGTGTCAACCTTTTATACAACCTGCGCCCAACCAGCCGGAACACGTAGCTCGGCTACCGCGCGCCCATTGGGCGGATTTTCCGGCATGGGTCGACCGCTGGCTGCGAAGCGGCAATAGCGATCAATGCGTCCCATGCCATGCTTGAGATTGTAGAAGGTGCCCTGCTGCACCTTCTTGTGGCGGATGTTGCTGATGGTGATCTTGTGCCCGCGGGTGCTGATGTAGTCCCAGCTGCCGTTGGCATAGGTAACTTCGTAGTCGTGCTGGGTGTTGCCGTTGCCACCCAGCGCAAGACACACGCGACGCCAACCAGCATCATGATTCTTGCCCAGCTCAGGACGGGCATAGCAGACGAGATGCGCGATCTCATGCGCAACGGTGTTGTCGCGGATGTCCTCGAAGTGGTTGCCCGCGATCATCTCGCGATTGAAGCGCAGGATGTAGATGCGCTGTCCTGCGCAATGCCGGCAGGTGGCGCAGCCCGCCACACGCCCGCGCAGGTTAAAGCTGACCGTGGGCTTGAGATCAACACCGTAGAGCAGCTGGGCCTTGGCCAGCACTTCGTTGTTTTTGTTGCGGATGGCTTCAAAACGGTTTGGTTCCATGTCATCTGCTCCTTGCTTGCCCGGGCATCCTTGTTGCCAGCACACAATAGCAGGTGTGCTGGCGTTGTCAACCGATATCAGGCAGCGATGGCATCCACGTATTCGTAGGCGGTGATGCAGAGGTCTTCCTTGATGACCTCACGCTTGAGCATCATGAGGTCGGCATAGTGCCGCAGGGCCCGCAGCTCGATCTCGCCAGAGCGGTCCACGCTGTTGTTGCGATGCGCGGTGCTCAGGAGACGCTTGGCGTTGCGGATGCTGTCGGACAGCACCGCATAACGCTCACGCCACTGCTCGCGGGCACGGATGGCCCGGCTGTGATCACGACGCTGCTGGTCGCTGACCCGATTTGAACCCGTGGTGATGGAGTTACGCATGGTTTTGGTTCCTGTGTTGGTCTGTTTGGTCTGTTGCACGATAAAGCCTCCCGCACCAGCTGTCAACCACAAACTGGTGCGGGGACCTTTTTTGTTAGGCTGCTTCGTCCTCGGCCTCCGCCCGCAGCAGGTTTTCCACCAGCACCCAGTTGCTGCCGCTGCGCACCATCCAGCGTCCGTAGTGGAAGATGTAGTAGTATTCAGCACCGCAGCTGATGCGGAGGAACGCATCAGCGTTGTGGCTGTGCTCAGGGTCAACGTTGGTTTCGCCGCGATCCCTGCCGTACGCCGTACACATGTGTCCGTAGAGCTTACCATGCGCTTCGTAGCCGCCCGGGAAGTCGTGCGTGTCAAATGGATGCTTGACACCAATCTCCTCGGCTAGACTGCTGAGATCACCCAGCGCAATCAGCTCACGCACCTTAGCTTCGTCCGTGTAGTGCTCGACCAGCAGCCGACCGTTGTGCTCGGGATAGCCATCCCAGTGGCAGTGGATCGAATCCACGGTGTCGTCGGCGTTGCGGATGCCAATGCGAGAACGTGTGCCCATGTTAGATCCTTCCTTGTTGTGCCAGCATGTTAACATGCTCTGCCGTTGTGTCAACCGTTTTGGTGCATGATGTTGCCGTTGGTGGGATCGATCTCGTGCTCGGCGTAGATGATCTTCCACGGAATGGAGCCGTCGTTCCTACGCCACTGCCGATAGTAGGCCGTCTGCGCCTTGGCAAAGGAATCAAACGTCATGGCGGTGTTTTCTTCGTCATTGACCAGAATGTAATACATCGTCAGGCTCCTTGTTGATGCTGACATTCTAAGCTGCCCTGCACTGGCTGTCAACTGCAAACCAGTGCGGGGACCTGGTTTTACTGCTGCGGGGACCACCCCTGGGCGATCACAGCTCGTCGTAGACCACCTCATCCTCTGGGTCCTCAATGTCCTCCTCCTCGCTGAGGTCATCGCTGTTCTCAAGGATGTCATAGCACATCAGCAGGTCGCGTGCAAGCGCAACCAACCGCTTGACCGCCGGCGCTTCATACTGCCCACGCTCCTTGAGGAACTGCCCAAGGCTCAGGCCTTCCTCGGTGGCATCGTGCATCATGTTCACGCACTGCTGCATGTCGATGGCGGTGTTTTCAAAAACGCAGTAGGAAAGACTTGCCATGCTAGCTATCCTTTGTTGCATTGTGTTCGCATGCGTATATTAGCAGATTAGCTTCGCCAGTCAACCGATATTTTGTTGATAAATATGTGTGGCCCGCGATGCTGGAAACATCCGACCACTCTAATGCTAGCAAGGAGCATCAGCACAATGTATTTAAACAACAAATATACCCGATGGTATTTTAATATAATTAAGTTGTCAACAGGAAGAACTATAGATGGCTATTGTGAACGTCATCATATAATTCCTCGTTCACCTGGCGGTAGCAATGATAGCAACAATATTGCGGTTCTAACGGCAAGAGAACATTTTATTTGCCATTTATTGCTTGTAAAAATGACTGTTGGTAGCGATCAGCATAAAATGCATCATGCTGCATGGACTATAGCTCGCACCAGAACGGGCCGTATTAAGGTTTGTGCTAGAACATACGAAATCTTAAAAATGAACGCAACCGCTAAATTAAAAGAATTGCAGACAGGTGTGCCTTGCGGCCCAATGTCTGAACAACATAAGCAGCATATACGAGAAGCAACCTTGCGTCGATATCAAAATCCAGATGAACGCATGAAAACCGGTAATTCGCAAAAAGGTAAGGTAATTTCTACTGAAACAAGAGCTAATATGAGCTCAGCTAAGAAAGGCAAAACTCATCCTGCAACATACGGAATGAGAGGTAAATCTCATTCCCCTGAAACAAAAGAGAAAATGCGGTTAGCTTGGCTCAAACGCAAAGGTTTAGCAGAGTAGCAAGCTCCTTGTTTCAACATCCACATATTAACACATGCACGGACAGCGTCAACCGTTTTCATGCCGTGTTGAGCGTTGCTCCCAGCTCCCGCGTCAGCACGCGCTCACGTGCATGTGCCGGGGCCTTGCCACGCACCACTTCCAGGGCTTCCACCCGGAACGCTTCGTGCCCGTGCAGCCGCATGGCTTCATACAGCGTCCAGGTCAGGTTTTCGCTGCGGGCACGATAGACATGCTTCATCCAGCGACGGTGCAGGCTTTTCTTGACCGAGCCCGGATCCTTAACCGTCACGCCCACGTAACGCTGCCCATCGGGTGCGGTGAGGCAGTAGATGATGTGGTTGGTGTCCGAACGACGCCGCCGGCGGGTTGCTGAAGGTTGCATGTTGCCGTCCCCTTGCTTGCCATGTGTCCATTGTAGCACGGACGCAGCCGTTGTCAACCGCGATCATTATCACGCTACCGTGACGTTGTGCTGTTGCACTGATCACGCAAGCACATCCAGTGCCTGCGCTTGCCCACATAGCATGCCACCTTTAGCAACAAAGTCTACCATTGTGTAGGCATGGCAGCCATGCACGATTTGCGCTTGACATCCTGCCATTGCATCACCGCAACAAAAGGTCCAGATTTCGGCCCCGTTTGCTGCTTTGCTTATGCAGCTATAATAGCACAAGCAGCTAGCAGTGCAAGCAGCAAATACACATAGCAGCCATGCACAAAACGCAGTTTACACTGCTGCGTTTTGTGCTAAACTGCGCTTGTTAAACAGCAACATGGAGACGCAAATTGGACGCACACATTATTGCAGCTATGGGCGAGTTTGCTGCAACAACGAAGAACGACCTGCTGAGCGTGCGTGTTGCGCGCATTGTGCAGAAGCTACACAACAAGGGCAAGCAATTTGAAGAACACTATACGCAACTGACTGCGGCCGCGTAACGAAAAAAAAACAACAGTGCGAGCAAATAATGCTTGCACTGTTTTGTTTTTGTGCTATTATACACACATGGAGCAGCAACTAGCAGTGCGCAGAAGCCGAAACCTGACTCTGTTGTTGCAGTCACGTAACAAGCAGGTTGTTGCAAACAACACAAGGTCAAGTAATGTTTTAACATAGTAGCCATGCACAATACGCAGTTTACAGCGCTGCGTTTTGTGCTAGTATGCGCTTGTGAACAACACAACGGAGCAGACACTATGCAAAGCACGCTTTTCGCAACGCTGCGTTTCAAGCGTCGTCCTGTCAGCAATGCTGTCATCTGCTTCAAACTGCGCGTGAGCTATGCGCTGCCCGTGCACACACATCCGCTGGAAGAGCTGGACATAAGCGACTACGCAACGCGGCAGGACATTGACCGGCTGCTTGCGAGCTTGCAAGCGCAATACAAGTGCAGCACGGTGGAGCTGGACGTGAAGAAGGACGTGATTGCGCGCTTGGAGAAAAACGGCTAGCACAATTGCCTGCGGCAGTGCAAGCGAAAAACTTGCACTGCTGGCATGCAAAATCCGCGGTAGACGCCGTCCGTAGATGTGCTATTATACGGACATAGGAAAACACAACACAGGAGCTGAAAATGGAAAAGCTGTTTACTGTTGCTGGCACTGCCAAGTTCAATAACGTGGAATCCTTCCGCGTCGCCACCGGGTCTGTTGCGCGTCGCGAATACAAGCTTCGCTACCACGGGGCTGAGGAAGTGGCGCTGATGGCGCTGCCCGAGCCCATGACACGGGCGCAAGCGCAGGCGTACGTTGCTGCGCAGCGTGCTCCCCGGCAGCTGGGCTTTGCTGAGCGCATGGCACTGGCGCGTGCTGCCAAGCGTGCTGCTGCGGCATCTGCCAACGGCGAGGCGGCGGAATAAATCTTCCGCACGCGGCAGGAAAGTGGTAGACGGTTCCTATGTCCGGTGCTAGTATACGGACATAGGAACAACACAACGGAGCTGGGCAAATGGACCGCAACACCGCGCACACTGTTTTCGCTAACCTGGCAGGCGGCACCTTCGTTGGGCTGGACTCGCTCACGCAGGTCAAGCTCAAGGGCGGCAAGAAGAACCCCATGCAGGGGCGCGTGACCAAGCTGATGACGGATGCGCAGGTGATGTGCTTCTCCAACAGCAACAGCAACGCCTACGAGAACATGGTGCGGCGTCGCCTGGCAGCCGAGGGCAAGGCAGCAGAAGACTTCGTCCTGGGCCCGCGTGCCTGGGGTGAGCGCATTCCGGGCACCTGCTTCGTGGAACACACCGGCAAGCAGTATCTGGAGGTGATCATGATGCACCCTGGTAAGACCTCTTATTTCCTGGACGGCGCGGAGATCGACAAGTCTGAAATCGAAGGGCTTGACAACCCGGCTGTTAACCCGGAGAGCCAGGCAAGACTTTCCAACAAAGTGATCATCCGCACGTTTGCACTAGACAGCGTGGTTGCGCTACGCGTCAACAAGAAAGAATGGAAGTAACTTAGTTGAGCACATAGAAAGATAAATAGCTCTGTAGTAACTACGGAGCTATTTCAATGGACTATAAGTTAATATACCATACATTGATGAATCGTGCAATGCACCGCGTGCTTGACGGATATAAAGAAAGTCATCATATTGTTCCAAAGTGTCTAGGCGGAGGCGACGATACCAATAACTTGGTCGACCTTACTGCTAGAGAGCATTACCTAGCACATCTTCTCTTAGTGAAAATGTATCCAGGGAACCGCAAGCTAATCTATGCTGCTGCGATGATGTGTTCGTCTTCTAAAAATCTGCAACGATATAATAACCGACAATACGAATGGTTGAAGATCAAATGGTCTGAAGCTATGTCTATCTTGCACAAAGGAAAGATTGTAGGAGAAGATACCCGTGCAAAGTTAAGAGAGCGAAACAAGAACTATCGTCCAACTGAGGATGCCAACGCGAGGAGCAGACAGGCACACATCGGTCGCATCGTAACCCAGGAAACTAAAGATAAGATTTCTGCTGCTAACAAAGGCCATTCACGCTGTAAAGGTAGGCACATTTCGGAGGAACATCGCAAGAAGATTTCTGCTAGCCTTAAAGGACGATTTATATCACAGGAAACTAAAGAAAAGCTGTCCGTGGCAAACAAAGGAAAGAAGTTATCGGAAGAGACCAAGGCCAAGATGTCAAGAACCAGGAAGGGCAAGGCACTATCTGAAGAACACAAGACAAACCTTTCGGCTGCCAGGAAGGGCAAGCCCAGCCTTTACGGATGGATAACAAATGGAGTTGACAACCGGCGGATCATCAAAACAGATCCCATCCCAGACGGGTGGCGAAAAGGAAGGAACAACCCTCCTACTGGCCCACGCAGGAAACATCCGTCTTAAGGGCTGCCCAGCTTCTCCCCTTTACTCCAGCAGTGCCGTTGAGCTATCTTAGCATAGCTAGCGAGCATGTCAACTAAATAATGCATCGCATTTTATGGAGAACGCTGTGAAGATATCAGAACTGCAACGCAACGCGCCAAGTGGCTTTGCTACCAAGTTGATTGACAACATGAAGCAGCAAGCCGCTACCGAAGCCAGCAGGATGCTTGCCAAATGGCATCAAGCCCGAGCAACGGATCCTACTGTACCACACCCTGCCGATCAAATCCTAGCCGATATTTCAAGGATGCTGCATGTATCTCGATGAAATCACACCAGGCGACTCTGAAGTAGAGTTTACAAATGAACTAACATCAATCGTTGACCGGCTGCGCTTAGGAGCAATCTCTAAAGAAGAAGCATCTAACATGATAGCAGATATACAAGCAGATCTCACTACCAGGCGAGCATTGCTTGACCGAACACCAGAAGGCGAAGAGATTTTCTTGAGACTGGCTTTGGTGTTGAAACTGGTTACACGGCATGTTATCAACACGTAATAACAGCATGTCGTTATAACCCAGCAACGTCGGGCCCAGGTTTCGGCATCTGCGCACTGCTAGTTGCTGCTCCATGTCCGTATAATAGCACAAGCACGCAGCAACGCAACCGATGAAAACACGCAGCAGCCCTGCACGTAACGCGGTTTACAATGCTGCCAAAAATGCTAAATTGCGCACACGCACAACAACACGGAGCAGGCCAAAATGACAAAGGTGAGCTGGGATGAAGTTGCTATGGATGATGGCGACGACGTGCTGGTGCATGAAAACGGGCGCAGGATGGAGTGGGCTGGCGAACATCGTTGCGGCGAGTGGTTTGCTTGCGATGGCGACGACTGCTATGCACAGGGTTACTACGAGCGTGAAAACGACACGATGGTGATTTTGGACGAGCACGACGACGAACTGGCACGCATTGCTGCTGGCGACGAAGAAGCGCTGCTGGCATGGGCTGAGGGGGTGCTGGCGTAGCACAAGTAGGCGAGCTGCGCAAGCAAATAAAAACGCTCGCGTGCTGCATTTTGTGCTTGCAAAGCACGCAGCTTGTGCTATTATAGCTGCATGCGCAGCGCAACAAACGAGCCGAAATCTGGGCCTTTTGTTGCGCAAACAAAACAAATACGCAAGCACAAAACGCGCTAGCAATAGCAAGTTTTTGTGCATGCGCTGCTAGCTAGCACATGCACGCTAAACGCATTTTAAGCGTGCTACAAGCGTTTGTGCTGCTAGCATGTGCTGCACTAGCTGCTAGCGTTGCAGCGTGCTGTAGCACGCTTAAAACGCGCTTAGCGTGCATGTGCAGTTTTTTGCTAGCTAGCGCATTTTGTGCTTGCATTGCGCAGCGCAAGCAGCTACAAGCAACACATGCAAACGCACAGCACAATGCAGCACAATGCTAATAGCGCGCAAGCGCATAGCGCTCGCATTGTGTGCAGTGCGTTTGCAGTTGCAGCACGCTAACGCAAGCTGCAACGCTACTGCTCTTTCACATTCAAATAGGGGTATGCGACAATGCAAGTTGTCACGGAAGACGGGATCGTCGACGAGAACGGCAACGTGTGGGCAGATGAGGAAGACTACTTCGTCAACACTAATGAATACAATGTTGACTACAGCGACGAAGTGAAAACTCGCGAAGACTACGAAAACAAGCAAGAGATGCTGCACGATCGCTTTGAGAGCTTGTGCAACTACGACACGAGCCGCGACGTGGGAGCTGTCATGCTTTACTATCGCGACGTCTGAGATTTACAGCAGTGGGCTCTACACAGCCGATGAACTGAACAAGATGAACACCAAGAAGTAAGCCACTCTCGCGCTCAATAGACTGAAGAAAATACCCGCTCTAAGCGGGTATTTTTTTGACTGATAAATATTGATATGAAAGCAATGGAAATATTTACAGAATCTAAATCTCAATCCTGTATTGTAGTGGATGTTCAACCTGAGTACTCAGGAATGAATGATGGGGATGAATCTCCGGTGTTTATCGATATAATCAAGTTTGTAGTAGGCCAAACTGGACCGATATTGATGTTTGTCAATGCCGAAGATCAAGGATTGACTGGTGACACTGTGCAGGACATAAAAAGATATTGGGAAGATACTATTCGAGGAGAAGAATGGGATCCAGATGACCCCCAAGAATCCCCCATTGACTGGTCAAGATTTACCATAGTTGACAAGGGATATGGATACTTGAGAAGTTGGATGGATAATGGAGTATCACCGGCGGCAATTATACGGGTAATTCGGGAAATGTATCAACAAAGACAAAACGATAGCAGGATGTTGTTTGGTGGTGAAGGTGAGAAAAACGAGCAAGGAATAAAGAAACTTGTGGGATGGGAGTTCAAGCCCTGGATGTTGGAAGATGGCATTATCACTAACTGGATCAGCATATCCCAGTTCAAGAGATTCTCAGGATCTTATATAGTTGGCGGAGCAAGAGATGAATGCTTGCGTGAGGTAGAAATATTGATGAACGCCTTCAACATCAAATACAAACGCATCGATAGTTTGATCTATTAAAGCGGGACTATCGCGACGGCAAGATTTGCGGTTTTTTTGACTACGAGCGTTTTGTGGGACGCTATCGTTAACACAAACAACAGCGCAAGCAGCAATGCTTGCGCTGTTGCCGTTTGTGCTGCTAGGCACGCTGTTTGGCGCGCTGCTTGATGACAGGGCGGGTGATGCAGCGGAAGCCCTGCCCCACACCCACGTATCCGTTGGTAACGGTGCGGTAGCAGTCTGATTGCGCACGGGTACGGCGGAGGTTGCTCCAGCGCAGGCGCATGAAATACATGCGGCTTTGCAGGGACAGCACACGCACTGCATTGAGCTTGGTGCGGAAGCTGGACATGGTGCGGATCCTTTTATATGCGCAGCGGTGTTGCTGCTGGTGGTTTTCTAGCACAGGTAGGTCCTGCCGTCAACCGCCAAAAACCCCTTAAAAACCGCCTAAAAACCCGGTTTTCGCTTGTTTTTTCAGCGATTTATGCTATTATCACGGCATAAACAACGCCACAAGGAACAACACCATGCGCGATCCTAACACCGTTTACCTCGTTGGTCTCAGCACAGGCAAGCCCTGCTCGCGCACCGGAAACAGCACCGAAAACATGTCACTGTTGCTTGACTGTGAGGTGATGGTGATTTCCAACGTGCTGATCGTTGACATGGATTACCAAAGCATCCAAGAGGCATGGCACGGCAACATGGAGTTTGAGGACGACGAACCTGACTACCAGCTGTTTGAGGTTTCGGAAGCCGAGGCGGCCCGGCTGTGGGCCCATCGTTTTGAGTTTTCAGACCAGGACGAGATTGATCTGGCCCTTTGTGAGAAGGCCGGATACAATGCCTACGACAACGGGCTGCGGATCACCGACAATCCCTACGACGAGGTTGACGAGGAGTGCTCTCACGAGCACTGGCGCATTGGTTGGGAAACGGCCTACGAACGAGCGCTGGGCAAGGAATACGACGCTGAGGAAGAATATCTGCAGGAAGTGGCGGACGATGCTGCCAGCACTGCTACGCTGCTGCGCTGGTTCCACGAGCAGCAGCACGAAGGCTGATCATCGGTTGACACCGCAGGCCCAACCCGCTATGTTGGGCCTGCAAGCAAGGAGCCAATCACATGCGATACGAGGTACAAGGTATTGATGAGCACGGCAATGGTACGGTGCTGCATGATGGCAACAGCTACAACGATGCACGCAACTGGGCACAAGGCTACCTGCGGTCGGGCGACTACGGCGGTTGGAGCCAGCTGCATCTGGTAAATACCACTGCGTCAGCTGCCAGCTGCTTGATGTTGGTATGGGATCCTGAGACAGGTGAACGTAAGGGATGATGGTTGACACCGCAGGCCCGGCCTGCTATGTTGGGCCTGCAAGCAAGGAGCTAGACAATGTCCAACGAACCTGCTAATCTGCCCTGGGGCACGTATATCCTTGTTGTATATGACTACAAGGGTAACGTAGTTGAACAAGAAACCTACACTGGACAAAGCGGCACATCAATGATGGACTATAGCGTCATGGCACGTCACCACTGGGATCGCACCAACCCCAAGGGCGCTCCGCATAAAACTGATTGGTAATGGTTGACACCACCTGTCTGGTCTGCTATGTTGCAGATGTAAAGCCCGGAGTCTGGTATGGAACAAAATCTTCCTTATGTGTTTGACCTGTTTTTTGACATCAAGACTCGCGATCAGTTGGTGCAGGAACTGGCCAGCCTGGAAATGCGTGTGCGAGACATCCGCAGCCTGATAGCCGGCCATGCTGTTGAGATCACGGCCGAGGAACTTGTTGTAGAGAAGGACTAGGCATCATGGACGTGTTGAAGTTGTTGAACGACGAGAGGTCTGACGAGATCTGGAAGAACGATCCCCAGGACAGTCGGATTGCCCTGCTGGAGGCTACCATAGCTGAGATCACTCGCTTGCGGGCAGCTCTGGCTATCTACGCCCTCGACAGCAACTGGCAACGCAACGGTGTGCTTGACGCCAACTGCGGAAAATTCCGGGGCAGCCAGATCGCCCAAGACGCGTTGAAGGAGGTTTAGATCGTGCTGAAACACATCTGGTGCTGGTTGGTGGGCTGTCCCTGCAGGTTCGAAACCTGCGCCACCCAGGACTCCTGGCGTGATGCATCGGGCATATACTACGGCACAGCCCCACCGCATGTCAAGGTCACACAGGCCGTGCAGCAGTGCAAGGTCTGCGGTCGGAGGCGGTCTGCAGAGACAGTTTGCGGTTGACACCGCCCACAAATCTGCTATTATGCACCTGCAAGCAAGGAGCCTCAAACATGCGTACATGCGGTGAACAGGAGTGCAATTGATGTCGGGATTTGACAGGTACGACTGGATCATGCTGGCAGTGGGCTGGATGTTTTTACAGGAGATCCTCTCGGTGTTCGACCCTGGGTTGATCCTCGGCGGGTTGATAGTAGTTGTCATCAGCTTCTTCTCCGGCCGGACTGCCTGGTGGCTTCGCAACCGTTTCCAAGGACAATAATCATGCCCGGCATCACATACGAAACGGAACAAGAGCGTGCTGAAGCTGCTATCCGCAACCAAAAGAAGCTGAACGGTCGCTGGCGCGAGGAGATTGACACTCTCAAAGCCGAACTAGCCGAGCGTGAGTCCATGCTGTGTGCGGTGTTGACCGTGTTGGAACCCATGTGCAACATCCATAGGCTGATGGAACGTGTCGTCCCTGCTGAGTCCGGTGTCAACGGACAGAAGATCGTCGCCTGGTGGAAGCAACACCAGCGGCAGGACGTTGAGCGCCGGCTTGAATCCCGCCGCCAGAAAGCACTTGAAAAATTGACTGCCGAGGAGCAGATCCTACTGGATATTGTCCCAAAGAAAGGGGTGTGACATGGTGAAGATACCTCCACTGTCAGCACTGCTCGCCAGCTCGAATAGGCCGAATTGGCATTTGACCAAAGCTATTGTGCACTGAGACAGGCGTTGATCGCATAGCAAAAGGCTACGTAAAACATGACCAACACCATCCACATTCGGAATCGTTCCACTGGACAGTTCTACAACAAGTACCAGATGCGCGGCTGGAGCTCGTAACCAACTTGAATTCGGTTGACACCTTGGCTAGATGTGCTATAGTGTGGCTATAGAGCAAGGAAGCATCGACATGGACTTGAGAAGTTGGTTCGCCAATCCTACATACCAGTTTGAAGTTACCATCCGTGGAAACGATCCCAACCGTGACGGCCAGTGGTACTCTACCACAGTGGGCTATCATGGTTCACGTCAAGAAGCGGTGCGCGACGCGCTCGACAGCACTGTGATCCATCCATATGAAGACATTGAGATTGAAGTTCGACTGATCAAGGAATCTTGATCTCTATCGCAGATATCAGTTGACACTGCTGTAAGTTGTGCTATAGTGTGGCTATAGAGCAAGGAATCAGCGTTGTGACTTTCTCAACAGTTACCTGCGTTGTGGCCCACAGTGCGGTGGTATGTGAGCTTGACGGTCAAGGCCGCACCACCAGGAGCGAGTCCATGGGATATTTTGCTTCTCCCAAGGACGCTGAGCAGGCGTTGGCGGCCTATGGTTTCCAGCGTGAGAAAAACCAGTGGACCGGCATCCCACAATGGGTTGACGGACGCTACCGCTCGGCATATGTGACCAGGTTGTTGGTGGAACGTTGACGATTTTGGTTGACACTGTTGTAAGTTGTGCTATAGTGTGGCTATAGAGAGCAAGGAGAAGCACATGCGCACTGCACCTAAGCCTCGTTTGACGCTGGAACAGAAGACGGCCTTGGCCGCATACAATTATGCCCTGCGTCAGGAAGATCGCTACCTGGGCAGCGTGTTTGTCACCCCCGCGGGCCGGCGTGCGCAGGAAGCCAAAACTCAGGCTGCCTACCAGCGTTGCGTGGCGCTGGGCATGACCTACGAACACGGGTTGTGATTTTTGGTTGACACTGCTGTAAGTTGTGCTATAGTGTGGCTATAG
>Ga0208622_1000314_pt1 | contig 21113 bp, 23 predicted proteins | sample CryBogCBH12Jul09_FD_184621 | JGI IMG/M metagenome (GOLD analysis project Ga0208622, IMG submission 184621) | Freshwater microbial communities from Crystal Bog, Wisconsin, USA - CBH12Jul09 (SPAdes) | ecosystem: Environmental > Aquatic > Freshwater > Lake | place: Crystal Bog, Wisconsin, USA... | reverse complement strand
CACTTGATGGGCGAAAAGGTGCTAGGTTTGTAGATGTCGTTGATTCTGACGATACCGATTCGCTAAGTACCACTGACGGCGAGGGCGCAAGCCCCCTAGCCCCAGTCCCTTCGGGGAGCGTGCCGGTCGCCGACTGTGAAGTCCGCGCCGGTCTGTCGTGGCAACAAAAAGCGATAGGGGGTCTTTGACATAGAAAAAAGCTCGGATTATCTAAGAGGGTCACGCCTTCGGGCGTGGTTTTCTGCATTACAAAAAAATAAACACAAACAAAAAGAAAGAAGGCGACAAAATGCCAACAAGTGAAGACTACGAAGCACACCGAGACGGACTCAGAGAGTCAGGCTACACAGGACAACCACTAGACAATCTTTGCTGGGGTTGCTCGTTGTGTGGTGAGCGTGGCGAAACTGTCCACAACTCTACCGATGTAGCCATAGGAATGGTAAAGCACATGGAACAAGTAGAGCAACTGACACAGACAGAACACCTAGAAGGTCTTAGCACTTTCAAAGTTTTAGAGAATGACCTGCTAGAAAAAGTAACAGACATTATCAAGAAGTAACTAACCAAAAAACGCCTATGGGAGTGGGCAAACTATGAAAACAAAAACAGAAATTAGCTGCAAAAACTGCAGACAAGAAATAGAGAACCGCGAAGGCTTGGGGTGGGTTCACACCGGAGAGGACGAGGCGTTCACCTGCGAACTTTACGCAGAACCAGAAACACCGCGGAAGCCTTCAGGGTTTGCGCTTTGGGATTTGCGCCACAAGTTCACCGTGCTTTTCTGCGTTGAATGTTTCAATGAGCGCTTTACCGCTTCAACGTTGATGAACTTTGCTAATCGCGTAGACACGCTTTTCGCCGGTGGTTCAGGCGTTCACCGTTGCATTAACTGCGGAAAGCAGGTGAACTAATGGGAGACCGTGGACAAGTTAGATTTTCTTTCTCGTTTGAAGATTCAACAGACCTTTATTTATACACACACTGGACAGGTTCAGAACTTCCAACGACTGTTGCCAACGCGTTAAACCGTGGGCGCTCTCGTTGGTCTGATGATGTTTATTTGTCGCGGATTATTTTCAACGAAATGACGCTAGGAGAAGAACTAGAGACAACCGGTTATGGAATAAGTACATTCGAGGTTGATTGGTCAACGGAGGTTCGAGTTTGTGCGAGAACTAAAACCGTTTCGGTATCTTCACTCGGGAAGGTGTGGACGTTTTTGGAATTTGTAAACGCGTTTGCAGATAATCAAGCACGACTAGAGGAGGTCAACTAATGGAAACGCGCTCAATACTTGTAGAGGTTCGAGAGTGGCACGACAAGAATTTCGGCAGTACTTACTGGTCTAGTCGTGTGTGGGTGAATGGCGAGGTGGCTTTTCAACTTCCTTTCCAATACGGTTACGAAAACCACGGTTTGAGTATCTGCGTAAATGAACTAGAGAAGCGAGACTACCTACCGCCAACAACCAAAAGCATTAGGGAACTTGGAATTGATTTTTACTACACGAAGAGCAAAGCGCTAAGGCGTGAAATGTTTAAGGAGTTGAAATAATGAAGCACGCAACTATCCACACAATCGCCAGAGCGCTTGACATTCTTGTCGGGTATCTCTTCGCGAGAACCTGCGAGACTCACGGCTGGTTGTTGAACTGGTCGGTGATTGACGCTAACGGCGTGGCGCTTTCGGTTATTTGGATTTTGTCGGCGGTTGGTCTGATTTGGATTACTAACAAGTTCTACAAAGTTAGCGCCGAAAAGCACCACAGAGACAAGACGTTCCAAGCGTGGGAAGACCTCGCGCAATACCTACAAGAAAAGGAATTGAATTCATGAACTACAACAAAACAAAAGAAGCAGTGACGCAGTACCTAGAGAAAACCCCCGAAGGCTGGGGGTCGTTACTATCGCCAGAGATGACGAAGCACCTAAGCGAAGATGAGCGCGAAGAGCTATTTAACGCCCTAGATGATTCAGTGGAAACTATCTGCGAAGAGTTTGGAGTGTGTCGTGTAACCAATCACGAGCAAGTTTGGGGAGTGCTTTACCCTTGTTTGTTTGAGGGTCACGATTCAAACTGCATGGAGTACATAGACAAGGACGGCGCGGTCGTTCACCAGCCTCAAACTGGAGCCGAAGAAATCACAGGGGAACAAACTGTCCTTTGTACTTGTTGTAAGGAGAGAGAGACAGAGGATGAAAACCTGTCTTTGTGGTGTTATGAGTGCTTACTAGATAGAGGGGAGGACGTTTGATTATCCTGTGCGCTTGCTTGCTTGCTCTGCTGGTCTTTCTCTGGCGGTGGTGGTAACTGAGTTTTTTTCTTAAGTATGACCTGACCCCTGCCCTTAACCGGGTGGGGGTTTTGTCGTCTCTGGGGGTCTTTTTGGCTTGGGTGTGGGAATGGGGGTCGTCGTTCCTCTAGGCGTTAGAACGCTGTGTCTCGTCCTCTGTGCCTCTTCCCCTCGGTTCTCCTTTGTTTGCTTGGTGTTTGGTGTTCCGCTGCAGAGCTAGCCGGTTGAATTGGCGCTCGTTGTTTGATTGTCTCGCGCTGTGCTTCGATTCTCGGCGCTTTCTCTCGTCCTCTGGTATGTCCACCCCTTCAGCGCGTCGGGTCGTTCTGGTTTAGACTTGTTAGGTGCTTTGGTCATTTATTCTTGAGGGTTTCGGTCTGCTGGGTGCTTTCCTTGTCGGTCGTCGTATCTGGTGGGCGTGGGTGTTTCTGGCTGTGAACTCGTCTCTGTGGGCGGTCTATGGGTGGAAGTCTCACCAATTCGGCTTTTGCTTTGCCGGTCTCGTTTATGCGCCTGTGTACCTTCGCAACTCCTACAAATGGAAACAGGGCAAGCCATGACGGTAGTAGCCGGGTTGGTCGTTCCCTCTGCTCGTGGCTGGTCTGCGTGGATAGGTGGCGACTCTCTGAGCAGTAATGACGACGGACTCGCCTCTCTGGCGATGACTCCGAAGGTCGCCCGATTCGGCGACTTGTTGCTGGGGTTCGCTGGGTCGTGGCGTGCTGGGTCGCAGTTCTTCGCCGTGGCGGCAAAATCCCACCTGCCGAGTCTGGCGCAGTTGCTCGACTCTGTGAGGCTGGACGAAGAGACCAAAGGAGAGTGGGAACTACTCGCAATAGAGCGCACTGCTTCGGGGGTTCGTCTGTATGAGGTGAACTCTGACCGCGGAGTCATTGAGACCCGACCCAACCGCGACGGTGTGACGTATGGCGCTATTGGCTCAGGGGGTGCGGTGTGCTTGGGGGCGTTGGCTGTCTCGACGAGTGAAGACCCCGACGAAGGCGCGTTGATGATGGCGCTAGAAGCCACGGAGAAGCACTCAACTACAGTTCGCGCTCCCTTCCTCATAGTGTCGCTGTAACCACGTCAAAAGCCTTTCTAGGCGCGTCTGTTGCCTTTGTGGTATCTTTGTAAGGTACTATGCGTAGACTGTCGAAGGGTGCAAGTTGCCAAGTGTGAACAGCAGAGGCGGATTCGTCAAGACCGCAGAGAGCGCACAGAAGGACACAGAAGCGCTACGGCTCCGCAGTTCTGGCATGACGTACAGCCGTATAGCAGAGGCGCTCGGCATCTCCAAGAGCCACGCCTACTACCGAGTGCAGAACGCACTAGCTGCTATTCCAGCCGAGGCAGTAGACGAGTACCGACGCTTAGAGAATGAGCGCCTAGACGCACTGCTAGAAGTCGCTATGAAAAAAGCACTAGACCCCGAAGCAAAAGGCGGAGCGCTATTCGCGATTGACCGCGTGCTAGCGATTCAAGACCGGCGCACGAAACTACTCGGACTAGACGCACCAATTCGACACGAAGTAATTACACTGGACTACATACAAAGCGAGATTATTCGCCTACAAAATCAACTAGGGGTAGAAGATGGCGACAATAGCGGAACAGCGCCTAGCGGAACTCAGGAAACTAGAACAATTAGAGCTATTGAAGCAACAACTGGAAGCGGAGCAGGCGAGGAAAGCGGTAACGCACTCTAGGTATCGCCAGAGCGCACGACCAGAACAACTCCCACCCGAAGGCGACTGGCGTATTTGGCTAGTGATTAGCGGACGAGGCTGGGGAAAGACTTTTACCGGCTCTGGTTGGCTACTGGAACAAGCACTACTCCAAGAGAACACCGAATGGGCGGTAGTGGCGCCGACCTTCACCGACGTACGCCGTACTTGCATAGAAGGCCCTTCGGGAATTATTAAATCGCTACAACCCGGACAACTTCGCCACTACAACAAGACCAACGGACAAGTCACTTTGTCTAACGGCTCTAAAATTCACATGATTTCGGCAGATGAACCAGACCGAGCGCGTGGACTTAACTTGTCTGGCGCATGGCTGGACGAATTTGCCGCATGGAGATACGAAGAAACATGGACTGCTGGTCTAGCACCGGCGCTTCGAATTGGAAACCCACAAGTCGTTATCACGACGACACCTCGCCCGACGAAACTTATTAAAGAGTTTGTAAACCGCACAGACGGTTCCGTAGTCGTCACCAGAGGTAGTACGTTTGATAATGCAGCTAACCTGTCTGAGGCTGCGCTCGCTGAATTGCGAAACCGTTATGAGGGAACTCGTATCGGACGACAGGAACTTTACGGTGAATTGCTAACTGACAATCCCGATGCCCTATGGACATTGGAGATGATTGACTCTACAAGGGTGAAAGAAGCCCCAGAGTTGGTCAGGATTGTAGTTGCAGTTGACCCAGCCACCACATCAGGTGAAAATGCTGACGAGACTGGAATAGTCGTCGTTGCTAAAGGAGAAGATGGACGCGCTTATGTTCTTGCTGACCGTAGTTGTCGTGATACTCCTTCTGGGTGGGCTAACCGGGCGATAAAAGCCTTTAACGAATTTAATGCTGACCGAATTGTTGCCGAAAAGAATCAAGGTGGCGACATGGTCGAATTAACGCTTCGCTCAGTTGACCCAACCATTCCTTACTCAGGAATCGTGGCGAAACTAGGTAAAAGACTCCGCGCCGAACCGATAGCTGCGCTCTATGAGCAAGGCCGCGTATCGCACGTCGGAGAGTTTGCAGTATTAGAAGACCAAATGACCGGCTGGCTTCCTGACTCAGGATACTCACCAGACCGACTTGACGCTTTAGTTCACGCCCTAGCGGAGTTAAAACTCGCTACCGGTTCTTCGGCTGATAGATTTTTTGCACAACTCGCACCGTCGTGTGGCGCGTGTGGACATCCAAACGCCGTTGAAGCATTTAATTGCAGAGGTTGTGGTGTTCTATTGAGAGAACCAACAACGCAGTTATACTCATCAGGCATCAACCCATCTCACCGAGGACAATAAGTGGCTCTATTCAAGCGAAAGAACAAGACTACGCTCGCAGCGGAAATTGTTGCTGAATTACAAAAAGCAGGGATGGCCTCAACACCTCTCGGAGGCGGAGCCTACAACTCTGCTTACGCTGCTAACGAAATGTCAACCGCAGGTCAGGGAATCGTTACGACAATCGGACAAGCAGTTCCAATGCCACGCCCTGGGTTCGTAGAAGGTGGCGGTGGTTTCGGAGCCATGCTCGGCCCAGCTGCACCACTTCTTCCAGCACCGATTGACGTTGTTCTTGACGACTCAGGTCGCGCTCTACCTCGTAAGTACGAATACCAGACTGCAATCAACCTTAACCTCACACAGACCGAGGTTCCGTTTCAAGTTCTTAACTCACTTGCTGAGCAGTGTGACATTATTCACCGCGCCATTGAAATTCGCGTTGGTGACATTGTTAAACAACAGCCATCGTGGACTCTTTCCGACCAAGCAATCTCAGACATTATGGAAGAAGAGAATTGCTCACACGCCAAAGCTGCGTTAATTGGTCGTGAGAAGTACGGCGATGAAATTAACCGACTTAACGAATTCTGGGAAAACCCTTACGTCGCTTCTGACCGCACATTTTCTGAATGGATTACCGAGTCACTCTGGCAAATTTTTACTTACGACCAATGGTGTGTCTACCCTCGTTACAACTTCAAAGGTAATGTTTTAGGCTTTGACGTTATTGACGCACCGACTATTAAAATTCTCCTTGACAACCGAGGCGACATTCCTCACCCACCACAACCTGCCTACCAGCAAGTCTTATGGGGTTTTCCGCGCGGTGAATTCATTGCTTCACCAGATGCAGACGGCGATTTTTACTCCGGCACAGGTCGAGACAAAGAGTTCCTTACCGACCAACTATCAGTCTTTGTTAAAAACCGTCGCACATGGAGTCCATACGGTTACAGTCCGGTAGAAGAGGCAATCCCAGCCGCTTCTCTGTACCTGAACCGTCAAGTGTGGATGAACTCTGAATACCAAAACGGCTCAATGCCAATGACGTTTATGAAAACTAACTCTCAGGAGTTGGACATTCACAAGCTGGCAGAGTTTGAGCGTATTCTCAATGGTCGCCTAACAGGCAACACAGCAGAGCGTCACCGCATCAAGGTTCTTCCTGAAGGTTTCGACCCTGTTGCAATGCCAGAGATGGCTGACCGCTTCAAGTCTGACTACGACGAATACATCATTAAGCGCATTTCTTCTATTTTTGGCGTATCTCCATCAGCTCTCGGAGTCGTATCACGCGCCGGTCTCGGTGGTGGTAAGGGTCAACTTGAAGGTGAGCAAGAAAACGTTGAGACTGTTTCAACAAAGCCAATGGCTGATTACATCATTTCTTGCATTAACTCGCTTTCGCGTCGTTACCTCGGAGCAAGCAAAAACGTAACATTTGTACTTAACGACGTTAAATCTTCTCTTGACGAGCGAAACCGCGCACAAGCGTTACAGACTTCACTTTTCTCAGGTCAGAAGACTCTTAACGACGTACAAGGCGAACTTGGTCAAAACCTTTACGACATGCCAGAAGCCGACGAGCCATTTATCGTTGCCGGAAATACAGTTCTTTTCCTTAGAGGAATGTTAAATGTTAACGCTGCTGGTGAAACAGTAGGACAGACAGGACAACCAAGTGACCAAGAAAATACACAAGGCCAAGAAGCACAAGGCAAAGTCAATCAAAATACATCACAAGAAGGTGTCGGTGAAAGCCAAGCGCCAAAGGGTGGTGTAGGAAAAGACATTCCTGCTGTTGGCGCACCTTCTCAAAAGGAAGCACTTGCGGACGAACTAAAAGACTTTGGACGCTTTGTAAAGTCACGCCACAAGAACGGCAAATGGCGAGCATTTGATTTTGTTTCAATTCCCGACTCAATCGGAGACCTCCTCAACGAGGCTGGTTACTTCATTGCTAAGGGCGTAACACCAATGCCAGACAACATGATTGAATGGGCATCTGAAATTGTGAACAGTGAGATAACTGATACCCCAAAAGGTTCACTTACTAAAAGAGGCTCAGTAAATGACCTTCCCGGAAAACAAGGGAAGTCACAAATTGAAAATAAGTATCGTAATTTAATTTTAGCCGCACTTGCAGCTGGCGTTGTTGGCGTTGACAAGGCTATTAAACAAGCACTTGAGTCAATGCCTAAAATGGGTGCAGACATTTCTGCTCTTAGAATAATTGCTCAACAGGCAATACAACACAACGTAACAATTTCATCTAGCGAACTTGCTAGTACTATTGGAGCAATGCAATCCGAAGCAGCAACATTTGGATTAACAACTGCTGCTAATGCCTTAAATCTTCCCCCTATTCAAGTAGGACAAAAACTGCAAAGTATTCTTAATCAGGCTGACGCTGACGCGCAAGCAATTCAAGGAACTACATTAAGCAGAATTGTTGATGCTATTACTAACGGTATGGCTTCAAATGCTTCACAAACAGAAATAAGCGCTTCAATTAACAGCCTTATCAACGACCCTGCTCGCGCAGACATGATTGCTGTTACCGAAACAAACCGAGCGTACAACGCATCCGTCATTGACTCATACCAAGTCGCAGGTATAACTACCTGGACTTGGGTGACGTATGAAGGAGCCTGTGATATTTGTTTATCACAAGAAGGCGAACACACAATCGGAGATGCCTACCCACCGGCTCACCCAAATTGTCAATGCACAGTACCCGAACCAACAATTTCAACAGGAGAATAATCCAATGGCCCAAGACATTACCTACGCCTACTTCGGCGGACTAACTGCAAAGCGTGGCGAAGATGGCTACATCAGAGTAAAGGGTCTTGCAACAGACGCAACCCTAGACCTCGATGAGCAAATATGCGACCCAGAGTGGCTTAAGACTGCCATGCCAGAGTGGTTTGCTATTGGCAACATTCGCGAAATGCACCAGTCAAAGGCAATCGGTAAGGCAATGGAGATGGAGCAGTCGGGAACTGGTTACATCGTTGAAGCCAAGATTGTTGACTCAGAAGCAGCTCGCCTAGTCGAAGAAGGTATCTACACCGGGTTTAGCGTTGGCATCAAGGGCGCTCGCGTTGAGAAGTCAGCCGACGCACCTGGTGGAATGATTCGCAGTGGAAAGATTGTTGAGGTGTCACTCGTTGACCGCCCAGCAAACCCTTCATGCGTTATTGAACTTGCAAAGTCCGTTAAGGGCAAATTAGTGAAAGGTACTGCTATGGCAGACATTGAAAAGGATGCCATCAACACTGAGGCAGTTATGATTGAACCAAAGGGCGCACCAGAAGAAGTGTACGAATACTCACACGCTTGTGCTTCTTGTGACGGAACTGGTTACAAAGCAAACGTACCGGGCAACCTCATGGAAACACCATGCGACGTATGCGGTGGAACTGGCAAACAGCCAGAAGGTCAAATCGAAGATATGCTACAGAACTCACCGACTATTCCTGAGACTATGGAAAACCGTGAGATGAAGTCAGCAGACGCAGAAGAAACAGAAATTGCTACACCAGACGTTGAAGTAGAACCAGAAGTTGAAAAGCGTGAGTTCTCTACAGCCGAGCGTGACGCAGCCGCAGAGTCAGGTGCAGCAATGCCTGACGGCTCATTCCCAATTAAGTCCGCTAAAGACCTAATGAACGCTATCCGCGCCGTTGGTCGTGCAAAAGACCGCGCTAAGACAATCGCACACATTGTTCGCCGCGCTAAGGCACTAGGTCGCGAAGACCTTATCCCAGATTCATTCAAGGCAGTAGAACACGACGAAGCAACACTAGAGTCTGTTCGTGCCGGAATTGTAGCACTCATTAAAGCTGAACTTGACGAAATGTTGTCGGGCGAAGAGGATGAGATTTGTGACGTAAGGGAACTACTCTGCGCACTAGAACTATTCCTTTGCTGGTGGGATGGTGAAGCCGATGAAGGCGAAACCGTAGAACCATTCATGAAGGAAGATGAACCGTCAGGAGACGACACTATGGCTTACATCGGACTCGGCGTTTCAGCCGACCTAATCAAGTCTGCATCAGCAGAAGACGCGACAGAAGAATCTAAGGATGAACTTCGCAACGAAATCGTCAAGGCTTTAGGTCTTGAAGAAACCATCACAACAAAGGCAGCATTAGACGAAGCAAAAGAAGAGATTAACCTCTTGAAGGCAGCGTTGGATGAAGTGCGTGAGATGGCAGTACCGGGTGGCCCAGCCATTCGTGCAACAAGAGAGCAGACACAAAAGTCAGCTCAAGTCATTGCAGCAGAAGTAGAGGCGATTCGACTCCGCGACATGGCACAAAAAATGACTAACCCAGACCTGCGTAACCAATACCTCGTTGAAGCAGCACGCTACGACGAGAAAGCCAAGCAGTTCTAACTAACCATCTAACTAACAGAAAGGGAAGAACATGGCATTAGCCGCTCCTTCCATTGACGACCTATTTGGCGGACTTCCAGCCGAACAGCGCGTTGAGCGTTTCGAGGCATACAAGTCAGCCTTGAGCGCAGTTCACTCGAACACATTGAACGCTCACCGTCGCGGTGAGCTTTCATTCAGCCCAACAACCGGAATCACTAAGACTCAGTCTGTTGCTACACGCACAGAAGAGGCTCTTACTGACCTCTCTAAGGTTGTTTCAGGCGACCAGCTTGCAGCAGTTACATCTGCTCTTGCAGGAATCCAAGACGTAAACAAGAACATCTCTCTTGTTTCGCCACTTAACAACACCGTTTCAGGTATCTCAGGTCTCGTACCTTACGACCTTGACCCAGTACTTTCATTGCTCATCCCGAAGGAACTTTACCTTCGCAACAGCACAGCACGTATCAAGGCACAAGGACAGGCACTTGAGTTCCGTCGCATCACCGGTCTTTCTAACGCCGGTGTTGGTGGAGTAGCAAACCTCAGTTCATTCTTCAACTCGAACTCAGCATCTACTTCATTCAACGGTGTTACTCTTAACCGCCCAACACAAATCGTCTACGCAGCTGACAAGATTGTCAAGTCTTTCGTAGAACAAGGTTTGTCAGACAGCGTTGCACTACAGGCAGAGTTCGCAGGTCAGGGTTACACCGACCTTCGTCAGTTGTCACACACTTCACTCATCTGGTCACACTTCCTCGCAGAAGAGCGCAACATGATGAACGCAGTGTCAACAGCACTCAGCACATCTGGTCTTACATTCACAGCTGCTAACGACGCAACTGGAACTGGACTTCCTGCAACTTCAACATCTGCTGTTGCTGTTACATTGTCATCTGCTTACGGTGAGACTGCTTCACTTTCAGCCGGTACAGTAACTAACGCAACTGCTGGACAAGGTGTAAAGGTAACATTCACAGGAACAATTCCTGCTGGAACAGTTGCTATCAACACTTACGTCACTGTTGGTTCAGTAATCTACAAGACATCAACTCCAAGCACTGCTTCAGGTGTTACAGGTCTTTCGTACGCTACTGTCGCTGGCCCAGTGCCATCAACAGACGGTTCATACAACACCTACGCCGCTGGCGCTAACGGTGGAACTGGCTACGACGGATGGGTAAACACATTTGCAACTCTTGGTGGATACCAGGCAGCTCTTAACGGAACAATCGCTTCGCAGTCAACTGCTGACGACTTCCTACAGAGCGCTTTCGTAAGTCTTTTCAACTCAACAATGGGTGACCCAGACGTAGTTATTACAACTGCTGCTGTACGTCGTGCCGTTGCTAAGGCGATTCAGACAAACGCAAGCACATCTTCATACCGTCTTAACTACGAAACTGGTAAGGACGGCATCGTTCTTGGTTCGTTGGTTCAGGCAGTACAGAACCAGGCAACTGGAAAGATGGTTGACCTTGTGACTCACCGTTTCGCACCTGCTGGTGTGGCGCTGGTTCACCAGAAGTCACTTCCATTCCCAGACTCAGGCGTTGCTCAGACAGTTGAAGCACACAACGTAGTTGACTCGATGATTATTGAATGGCCACAAATCGGCTTCTCATACGACATCAGCTCATACACCTACGGTGCTTTGGCGTTCCGCGCACCAGCATGGTCAGGAATCATCACCGGAATCACTGGTTGATTCTGTTAAATCGCTAGGTGCTTGCATCTAGCCTTTGAGGTTGAGCGGTGCAGGGAGTTCCCCTTCTCCCTGCGCTGCTCCCTCTCATTCGCTAAGGGAGAATAAATGAGACTCGTCGGTTCCGATAATGGTCTTAAAGAAATACAAGTCAACGAAGGCAAGGTCATTCCTCGACAAAAGGATGGCACATTCCACGTTGACGGAACCACTGGTAAGTCTCTCGTCAAGTCAGGAGACTTTGCTGTGGCTGGAATTAACTTTAGAAATGCAACTGGTTACAAATGCACCGCTTGTAACTTTGTTGGACTCTACCGCGACAAATGCGGTAAATGCGGTTGCACCGAACTAATCCAAGAAGAGGAATAAATGTCAGTTATAGCCCCATTTGTTTACTCCGGTGGAATGGTCGAACCATACGTTTCTCTTAACGAAGTTAAGTTCAGCCCAACAGCTGCAATCATTGACTTTACAAACCTCATTGAAGACGCTTCACAATCAGTTCAAGACCGCGCACTCTACGAGCTAATCGTTCGTGCTTCGTCTAAAGCCGACAACTACACAATGGGAGTTTACGGTTCTCTTTGCGCCACCTCTAATACAGAGAATGGTCGCTACTACATGAACCGAAACGGTCAAATTGTAATCAACCCCTACTTCACGCCTATCTTGGCGGTTACTTCATTTGAGGCTGGCTGGGGGCCAGGAGATGGTTTACAACCAATCTCACTAACGTCTTCTAACTGCTCAATCGAGCGCACACAATTTATCATTACTAGCCAGTCCACAATGGGTCTTTACTTCGGCAATCTAGGTATCGTTGGCGGCAATATGCAGTCCGGTACGGAAATCTTCTGCCAGTGGACATACATCAACGGCTGGGCTAACACCTTCACAAACTCAACGTCAAACGCTGGCGCTACAACAATGACCGTTAACAACGTCATGGGTATTTTCCCGGGCATGAACTTAACTATCTGGGATGGACAGAAAGACGAGTACGTTCAAGTTTCAACTTCATGGACACCTGGAAACACCACTCTGACATTCACTAACCCTCTAAAGTACGCTCACGGTTCTGGTGTCAACGTTTCAGCTCTACCTGCGTCAGTCAAGCAAGCGGTCATTCACTTTATCGTTGCAATGATTAAAGAGCGTGGACAGGGTGGACTTGTTCTTAACGAAATAGGTGAACCATCAGCGGTCACTTCTCGTCAGCAAAGTTCTATGTCAGACGAAGCACAGGGTTACGACCTACTGGATGACTTCAAGCAAATCTGGGGTCGTGCATAATGTCACGCGCCACAGTACGAGCTGCCATCGCTTCGTACTTGACAAACGCTGGTATTACCAACTTGTCAAGCGTAAAGCAGTTCCCAGCAAAACTAACTCCTGAAGGTGAATTTTTTGAAGGTGAAGACCCAGGACACAGTTCTGGCGCAATCATCTTTCTCTACATTGAAAACCAACGAGAAAACCGTATCGCTCTTGGTGGCCCTCACAATGGTCGCAAAGCCATTGACTACACATTTATTCTTGACTGCTACCTGCGCTCTACGCACCAAAAGTCAGAAGACGCAGGGTTTGACAACGAAGCGTTCCTAGATTCACTCGTTGCCGCTATTCGTGCAGACCGTAATGCTGGCGCACCTGGCACTATCTTTCAATGGGGAGAAGGCGCTAACGGCCCAGCTGGTGGCGAAGACATTGACATCACCTCGTATTACCCTCGCCAAATAAACGGCAAAGCCGCAGCGACACAAGTAACCTCAACAGTTCGAGTGCGCGTTGTGGAAATTATTGACAACTAAGGAGCATTATGGCTAATTACACATACACAGACGCAACTGCCAGGATTTATCCTGACATTGAATACAACGGTTCTACACTCGAAGCACTACCAGGTCAAATCTATGCACTAGACGCTGACCCTGGTGATGGTCGCTGGACTTCATCAGCAGCAACAAAAGCCCCTGTAACACCGCCAGAAGCCCCTGTAGAGGCTCCTAGCACCGAATCAACCTCAACCCCAACCACAAACTAAGGAGCGCCTCAGATGGCCTTTTTATCAGCCAATAGTTACATGGGTCTCGTTGTCGAAGCGACACGCGGAACCCTACCAACAGGAGGAACTCCGGTTTACATTCCGGTAACAACTCCACAAGTAACGCCAATGCAGACCTTCTTGCGAGACGAAGCCTTCCGAGGCTCACCTGTAATGGTCTATGACCAAGTTCAGGGTGTCCGTCACGACGAGTACGACGCTAAGTTCTACCTGTTTGCCGACACATTTGGAAATTTTGTTAAAGCAGTTCTTGGTGGAACAGACACAGTTACAACAACTGGTTCTTCAAGCTCACACAACATCAAGTTGTTAAACAGCGCTTCAACAGGTTCACAGCCACAGTCATACTCAATCCTTGACTTTGACGGTGCTAACTACTTCACCATTACCGGCGCACAGGCAGACAGCATTAACTTGACATACGGTGCAGAAGCAGCAGCAGACGCAACCGTGAAGTTCTTTGGAAACCCATACACTTCATACACCACACCACCGGCTCCATTTACAACGCTTTCGTTCCCTGCAAACCCGGAACACATGATTCCTGCTTGGGATACAACAATCTCAGTTGGCGGAACTACGTTTAACTACATTCAAACTGGTGAATTAAAACTTGAGCGCAAGACTGCTCCTATTTTCACAATGGGTTCACAGGCTCCTCTGACCAACTTTGCTGGGCCTATTGAAGTAACCGGTAAGTTCACAGCGGTTGTAAACTCAAGCACAGATGTATGGTCAACTGGAACAAACGCAGAAGCACTTACACGCTCGCCACAGGCAGTAGTAATTACTCTTACTGACCCTAACGACTCAACTTCATCTGTTCAGCACAGTATTTCTTTCACAATGACCGCTGCACAATTCCATAACGTCAAGCGCGTTCGCTCAAAAGAATACACAGAAATTGAAGTAGAATTTACAGCAAACGCAGACGCAACCGACGCTACGACTGGTTACTCACCAATCCAGGCAACGATTGTAAACGCATCATCAACGCCTTACTAAACAATAACCCAAAGGGGATAAAATGCCAGCAATAAACCTTCCAAATGGACAGTCAGCCATCTTGTATTCGCGTGACGAAATCTCTGAGCGAATTGCTCGAAGTATCTCACGCGCGTACATGAAGGCGGCTGGTACGGCTGCAAAACTTACAGCAAGTGGTTTTGACGATTCCAAACCTGAAACATGGGCTGTGTTTTCTGAAATTTCAGAAGAAGACCAGAACAACCTTGACGGCTACCAAGCAGAACTAATTGTTGGCATGGTTAAGTCATGGTCATTTGGAGATTTGCCAACAAAAGACAGCGCTCTTGATTTGCCTAAAGCAACCTTTGAAGCGTTGGCAGCAGCTTGTTCAGATGAATTTAACGGACAAATTGACCTGTCTCCAAACATTGACCCAAAAGCCCCTACCGCCGACTAGCGCGGCTGGAGGCAGCACTAAGAGGCAAAGACGCTGAGGTTGATGCGGAACTATCTAGTCTTTTTAGAGAATACAAATTCAGAAAAGAATTTGGCGGTTCTCACGAAGATTTTTTGAATCAACCCAGAGAAACAACCGAATGGCTTATTGCTATTCACGGAATGGTTAATGAGGTCAACAATGCCAGTTGAGGTAATTGTATCGGGTATTAACGAGTTTTCCGCTGGTCTTTACAAAGATGTTGCCAAAGCCGACTTAGCTGCAAGAAACATTGTAACTAAGGGTGCGGAAGTAATTAAAGAAAACGCAAAAAGAGAATTTAGACCAACGCAACCCAAGAGCGTTCCTGCTGTTCCAACAAGCCCAACAAACCGAACTGGAAATCTTAAAGATTCTATTCAAATGATTGGTACACCTCGACCAGTAGGTAAGGGTGGTTGGATGTCGGAAACCGGCCCTAAATCTGACGTAAAGTACGCAGGCTACGTTGAGTACGGAACGTCTCGCATGACGCAAAGTCCATACCCTGTTGGCTATCCGTACTTAAAACCAGGGTTTCAAAAATCAGAAAAAGAAATTGAACTAATAGCTATAGAGGAGTGGCGCGCAGCCTTAGAATAATGTCACTACTACCTCTAATAACACTTACCGCAAACACTACAGAGTTTGTTGAAACAATTGCACGCGCTCAATTACTTATGAGTAAGGTCAAATAATGGGTTTTCTTCCACCTGTAGTAGCGCGTTTATTCGCTGACATTCGTCAATTTGAAGGTCAGATGGGCAGAGCCGACGGCATTATGAAAGGCTTTGGCGATACCGCCATGTCTACAAGTGCCAAAGTAAACAAGGCCGCAAATTACATTATCGGTGCTGGCCTTGCTATTGGCGTAACTTCAATAAAAATGGCAGCCGACTTTCAGTCTGCAACAACTCGTTTGGTTACTGACGCTGGAGAATCGGCAAAAAACCTTGACATGATTCGTAAGGGTATTCTTGCTTTGGCTGGGCCAGTTGGTTCAACCCCAAAAAAACTTGCCGACGGAATGTATTACATTGAATCTGCCGGTTATCACGGTGCAGAAGCATTAAAAATTCTTAGAGCTTCAGCCGAAGGTGCAAAAGTTGGATTTACCGACATGGCTACTATGGCTTCTGCAACCACTACGGTTTTACGAGACTATGGTTATGGTGCAAATCAAGCCAAAAACGTAACCTCTGGTCTTATTGAAACAGTTGCTCTTGGTAAAACCAACATGACATTGCTTGGTTACTCAATGGGTCGAGTTCTTCCTATCGCTGCAAACCTTGGAATTCCTTTTAAGGAAGTTGCCGGTGCTATTGCAACCATGACCGTATCTGGTCAACAGGCTCGATTCTCTGTTCAAGAAATTAAAAACGCACTTCTTAGCCTTGCTGCCCCTGGTGGTAAGGCTTCAAAAGTAATGGCAGATATTGGCGTATCTGCTGGTCAGCTTCACACTGCATTACTTGACCCTAAAAATGGTGTAGCCAACGCACTTAAAATAATTGAAGACCACCTCAAACAACACTACACAGTTGGCTCTCCTCAGTATGTTGCAGCCAACCGAGCAATTATGGGTGGCATTACAGGATTGTCAGTTGGTCTTGCTCTTGGTGGCAAACACTTAGGTTTCTACGCAGACTCAGTAAACAAAATTGGTCAAGCGATGCAAGGCAATCAAAAGCACGTTCAGGGATGGGCAGAGGTTGTAAAAACGGCAAACTTTCAAGCAGCAAGTCTTGGTGGTTACGCTTCTTCTATCTCAGTTGCTCTTGGAAATGCTTTATTGCCGACTGTGCAAAGTATTGGAAAATGGGCCGCATCCGTTATTACTTATTTTCAATCTCACCCTCTTGTTTCTAAAATTGCTAGTGACGCAACTATTGGTTTGTTTGTTGCTGCTATTGCTACCAAACTAGGAACTGGTCTTATTGGAGTATTTAATAAACTAAAAGGTTTGTTTGGTTTTGCAGGAAAACAAATTGGGGTTGCAACTGGAGCAACTTTTCAAGAACAACAAATTTTCTATCTTCGAGAAATTGCTTACAACACAGCAACCGCTAAAGGAAAAGGCTTGTTAGCAACAGCAGAACAAGACTTGAAAAAAGCAGGTGGAGCTGGAGTTTTAATGAGGGTTTTTCCAGATTTTGTTGCAAAATTTCTTGGTGGTGCTTCTTTGGCCGGGGGTCTTGCTTTTTCTACATACAAATCTGTTACTGGATTATGGAAATCATTGCAAACTGGACAATTTGGTGGTTCATTGATGTCTCTTTTTGGACAAACTCCTTCTCAATTAGCTCAAGCACAAAGTTATACACGCAGTTCGGCTTCGTACGTCCATGATGTAACCGTTAAAACAAAAACTGGCATTAGAGTCTACGTCACTCACTAAGGGGAAATTATGGCACAGCAAAATGAAACAGACATTGAAATTGCCATTGAACCAGCAGTATTGGCTCAAGCGCTTATAGCTGACCCTGCTGCAATGAAAATTCTTGCTGACGCTATTAGACTTGCAATGACAAACGACGTTCGCAACAAGGGAAACTTGTTTGGTGTTACTGCGCAAAAGCAACTTAACAACCAGACCAAACCTCCTACCTTGCAGGTGAACACGACCAGAAGAGTTCAATAATGACACTCGCAGCCTTACCTACGCTGGATGTTTACATAGCATTTAACCCAACGGCTAGTGGCGCTACTTTGTTCACCGCTAACCAACAAACTCTTCCTGCGTCTGGTGCAAGCAACACTTACTGGACAAACGTCGCTAGTTACGTTCAAGATTTTCAAACTCGCGCCGGTAAGCAACACTTTCTTGACCGAGTTGAAGCAACAACTGTTTTAATGACAGTCAACAACCGTAATGGATTCTTTACCAACGGTTCTGTTAATGGCACTGGTTCTGTCTTAGACACTCGCAAGCCCATTGCTATTACCGCAACTTGGAATCCAACTGGTTCAACACCCACTCCCTACCCTATTTTTTGGGGAATTACCGACAGCGTTCAAGAAGTAATAACTGACGCTCTTAACTCTGAATTAAGAATTAACGCTTCTGACCTGACAAAATACCTAAGCCTAAAAGACATGGCTTCTACAAACTTCTGGTCAACTTACGCAAACTCTACATCAACCACAAACTGGTATCGCTGTGACGTTACGGCGCAAGCTTCTGTTACCGGTGCGGTAAGCCCATCTGTTTATGGTGTGGGCTATACGGACTACACGGCAGTCAATAATTTTCAATCTGGTCAATACGTTTCTGTTGTTGGACTTACAACGATTACAGGTGCTTCACTCAACACCGGTTCATCAAATGCTTATCAAGTTTACGGAACGCCAACTTCCTCTTCTTTTACCCTTGCTTACAACCCCGGTTCGGGAATTAACGGAACCGGTGGAACCGCAACAGTAATGAATACCCCGGACAACAAGGGTACTGGTATTGGCTACTACTACGGTGCTGTTTCGTTTCAGACAAACGGCGCAATGGTGTACGACAACAACGGTTCAGTTGACCTTGCTAATGCATCTACAGGCCCTTCGGGTTATATGTCAATTACCAATGTTCCAGCATCTACTTCTGGCGGATTGGATTTCTGGTTTCTTGGCGGAGGCTCTGCCGGTACTCAGATAACAACAATCGAAGCTGGTGGTTATGGTTCCGGTGGGCCAAACATTCAACTTTGGGCTTCGCCTAGAGGCGTACTTGAAGCAGTGCTTTATGGTCAGTCAATCGGAACAATTACTTCTGCTACTTCAACGTCAACCGCGCTTACCCTTCACGGAAGTTTTGCGTCTGGCGCTTTAAGTACAAACCTAGCAGCTGGTCAATGGTTAAAACTTACAGGATTCACACCTTCCAACTGGAACGGTGAATGGCAAATTGCAAGTTCAAACTCAACCACCATTAACCTAACCAGCACTAATCACCCTGCAACTGCAACGGTAATTGGTAACGTTAGTTCTGTAATACTTTCAAACGTAACGATAAGCAACGGTTATTGGCATCACATTGGTCTTGTTAACAATTCCTCTAACCAACTGTGTATTTACGCCGACGGAACTCTTACACCTATTTCATGGTCTGGTTCGTACTACAACGGTTTTTCTACATACAACGCAAGTTCTTTTAGTTCTGCCCCTCTTGTTATTGGCGGTTCTAACGGAAACTTGGGCGACACAAATACTGCTGCCACCTGTCCTTGCATAGTTGACGAAATTATTATTAGTAACAACAGCAATACTTCTACGCTTTACTCTTCTGAAGTTCTTTCAAGGTATCGTGCTGGTTCTTTGCTTCAACTTGGTTTCCCAACAACCGCAACAAATTACACATCAGCTGACCGTATTGCTGAGATTCTTACTATTGCCGGATACGGACAAGTTGTTGGCAATTCCATAACTTTGAATTCAAACATTTTCTACGTTAACGGTGTTGCCTATTCTTACTTAACAGGACAAGGCGCAGTCGTCTGTGAGCCTTTCTACTGGGATGCACCAATTACAGGTTCGACGGCGCTTAGTCTTATTCAGCAAGTTACCGATACCGACATTGGTGGATTCTTTCAAGATGGCAACGGACATTTCCAGTTCTACAACCAGAACTACTACGGCACTTGGACATGGAACTCAACAACCAATACTGGTTCATGGTCTTTGGGAACTCGCGGCTCTACTGCTACGGCGATTTGGTCGGATACCAATACTGGCGTACCGTATGACGGCCCAAGCTTACAAACAATGCGAGACGACGTTGACTTGTGGACAACTGTAAAAGTTACGCCACAAGCAGGTATTGACCAGATTTACGAAAATACATCTGCTGAACCGCTTTACGGCTACTCAACACTTGTTAAATCTTCAACACTTCACGCAACGCTCAACAGTGCGCTTTCAACAGCAAACTTCTTGGGTTACTTGTTTAGAAGCCCAATACCTCGCGTTCAAAATGTCGAATTACGAGCTGAGTCAACAAACCAATCATCAGGTACACCAATCGGTTATTACATACCTAACCTAATCGGAACCACATTTGGTACTGTAATTAACTTTCAGCGCACACCACCTAACGCTTCTGGCGCAGGTGTCATCAACAACAATTACGTTGTAGAATCTGTGTCGCATGACTTTAAGGCTGACCCTGGACAATGGCATACGTCTTTTGTCCTTGACCCCTATCCAGTGAGAACATAATGGCAAACGTACCTAATACCTCTACATCAGGTCAAGTTCTAACCTCAGTTGGAGACGGCACTAATGCTTCTCGTTGGGGAACCGTGTCTAGCGGTGGTTCTGGTATCACGCAACTTACCGGCGACGTTACGGCTGGCCCTGGTTCGGGTAGTCAAGTTGCAACGGTAGTAAAAATTAACGGCACAGCGTTAGGAACATTGACCGGCGCAACAAACGGTTATGTTCTTACTTGGAACTCATCATCAAGCACATGGGTTGCAGCCGCAGGGGGTAACACGCTTGGCGGATACGCAGTTAATGTCAGCGCATTAAACCCCACCACCGACACCGGTGCAATGCTTACATTTAACTACAACAGCTTCACTGGTCTTAGCCAATGGGTAGAAACCTACGTTCCAACAGGTACGGGTTCTATGTTTTTTTGGAACGGTACAAACTGGGAATCAACCTCAACAACTGGCATCGCTACAGGAAACGTTCTTGTTTGGAACAACAGCACGTCTAAATGGGTTCCAGGAAACATAACTCTTGCAGGTGACGTAACTGGGGCAACCGGTGCAAACACTGTAGTTAAACTTCAAAACTATCCTGTAAACGTAGTTTCGATTGCTCACGGTGAAATGCTTTGGTGGTCAAACATCAGTGGATACCAGCAATTTATAACTGGCCCTCAACCAATAACAACAGGACAATATTACGCTTGGGATACAACTCTTGGTGGTGGTTACGGAGGGTGGAACCTTTCCTCAGCTGGTGGTGGAATAACAAACGACGCACAAGAAGGTAATAACACTTCTGGGTCAGTAACCACAACAACAGGCCCGGTAAACTTGCCTTCTGCTGTTTTCACAACTGCAATGAGTGGGTTTACTAAGTATCAGATTACTGCTTGTATTTCAATTAAAAGCACTTCTGCTTGCACAGCTCAAATGCAGATTTATAACAATGTCACAAGTTCTTTAGTGGGAATACCAACAGTGGCAACACTTT
>Ga0208622_1000286_pt1 | contig 22098 bp, 17 predicted proteins | sample CryBogCBH12Jul09_FD_184621 | JGI IMG/M metagenome (GOLD analysis project Ga0208622, IMG submission 184621) | Freshwater microbial communities from Crystal Bog, Wisconsin, USA - CBH12Jul09 (SPAdes) | ecosystem: Environmental > Aquatic > Freshwater > Lake | place: Crystal Bog, Wisconsin, USA... | reverse complement strand
AACCACTAACTTCGAATCCATCTTCACATGAATCTTCGCCTGGGGATCGAGTTCGTGTGCCTTACGCAAGCCGGCAACAAGACCTGAATATTCGGCCACGTTATTAGTAGTGACGCCTATGACGTCGTAGAGCTCGGCGAGAACGATTCCATTTTCAGAAACAGTTGCTCCGTAAGCAGCTGGCCCCGGATTACCGCGGGAGCCACCGTCAGCGGTAACTACAAACTCACGAACCATTTAGATCCTCACCAAGATTCGACGACACTCTTCACAACGGATGATTTCATCCATCTCTAAACCCTTGATGCGCTCGAGTTCAATTGCATTAATTGAAAGGTGGCAACCATCGCACTTGTTCCCTACTAGCAGTGCAGCACCCACTCCATGAGCGGAATTGCGAATCTTGTCGTATAACTCAACAAGAGCCGGATCAATCTTAGGCGCCAGCGCACTCCGAGCAGCACCCAATTCTGCAAGGGTTGCATCGATCTCGGTCTTGGCATTCTCAAGGCGAACGTTCAGTTCTAGTTCTAACTTCTTGAGTCCGACCTGGTCATTGAGCAATTCGTCAACGCGGGCCTTAACGCCATCATGCTTCATCAATATTTCTAGTTCGCCATCTTCGAGATCGGCCTTGCGTTTGGCAAGAGTCACCAACTCGTGTTGCAACTGCTCCAATTCCTTGGGAGTGCCAATCCCAGAGTTGAGGCGGGTCTCATCTTTCTTCATACGATCTTCAACCTGCTCTACATCCAGCTCGCTACGGCGTAATTCGATGGCTACGTCGGCTAGTTCAGTCTCGACGACCGCAAGCTCGACAGCGGTATTTGCCAGGCGCGTGTGAATCGCCGCGATCTGTTCGATTTCAGGGAGCCCTGCCAGTTTGACCTTGGCTTGCGTGATCTGAGAGTCAATTAACTGCAATTCGATGAGAAGATTTTGGTCCTCAGGGGTTGCCTTCACCAAAAGCTCCTAACGTCGCACGATCTCACTATTGAGTTGCCCTACTTTAACTGAGAAACGCTTTCACCATCAATTTGCTATGGAATCATTCCTCCTTGAGCCTCCCCTGGGAGAGCAGAGCCACGAAAGGTCGCCATGTCTGAATACTTAGAGATGTCCCAAGAGGAGCAGATCGCCCTCGTTCAGGAGTTTGCTCTGGACTCACTGGCGCAATATGGAATGAGTGCAAAGCACATTGAGTGCGTCAACCATGCTTACAACACCACCTTCAAATTTGTCGGTGAGGATGACAAGGCGTATGCCCTGCGAGTGGGAACTAACTTCCGCAAGTGGCCAGAGCACGTTTGGGCTGAATCGCAATGGCTCCTCGATCTTGCCCGTGAAGGAAGCATTAACGCCCCAGTGCCAATTCTGAACCTGCAAGGTGAGCCGTACTCAAACCAGTACTTCTTTTATCAAGGCTCTAATATCGATGTGATGATCTACCCCTGGATTGAAGGGGAAGTAATTGATAAGAATCCTACGGATCAGCAGCTCTTCGCACTCGGGGCAGCGACGGCAAGACTTCACCAATTGGGCAAAGGCTTCAAGCCAACTGGTTATGCCAACTTTCTAGATGTTGATCGTCCGCTCATGGTACGTCGTGACAACTTGTTTTCGTTTCCACAACCGTTAATCACCTCCGAGCTCTATGCACTTCTAGCAGAGATACGCGATCGTTCCGCGAAGCTATTTAATTCCTTGACGGAACGCTTCGAGCGTCAGTTGATCCATGCCGATCTACACTTCGGAAATATCGTCTACAACCGAGAGAAGATGTCGATTCTCGACTTTGATGACGCAGGAATTGGATTCCCCCAACAGGACCTTGCTATCTCCATCTTCTATCTTCGGGAAGATAGGGAACGCGAAAAACATCTTTTAGCTGGATACCAATCCGTTGCTCCACTCCCGACCTATGAACCAGAAGAGCTGGAATTACTAATAGCAAATCGCCAGTTAGTTCTTCTCAATTACTTATTTGAAAGCACAACTGCTGACGAGGTAGCGATGGTTCCTGGATATCTGGAAAAGTCGGAGCGGAGAATCAAGCACTTCCTTGAAACCGGTGAATTCGCTTTATTGATGTAACTGTCAGTTCCAGGTCGTCTTCCAGATCGTGTTCACGCCGACCTGTTTGAAGCCGATATTTGAGTAGACCTTATTTGAATCGGGATTTTTCGCATCGGCATAAAGCATTACCTCTAGCCCCCGCGCTTTAAGTACTGAGGAGATTCCGGCCACCAAAAAACTGGCGTAGCCCTTCTTTCGCTGCTCCGGTGGCGTATAGACCGGACCGATACGACAGAGGTTGCCGAGGAGAGTCTCCACCGCAAAGGAATGGCCTGCTAACGAAACAATCTCATCGCCGACTGTCCAGAGATAGAGCATCCGATTGGAAGTAACGCGATCTACGACACTTTCGAGGTCATGACTCTTAACTTCCGCCTCTATCTCAAAGGCCTGAAACCAAGTCAAAACAAGATCACGATCCTTGACCGTCGCATACCGAATCTTTCCGCTCACACTCTTTGGAGGAATCACTTGATCTAAGAGGTAGCTAAGGTGAGTCTGTTCAATCTCAAATGAAATCCCGTCCTGGAAAATTTCCTGGCAGCGAGACAAGAAGCTCTCAACAACTTCAAGAGGTCCATTAACCCCGGGAAAACGTTGCTCGCTTGCACAGATCAAATCTGCAAGAACTGGGGAGGCCTCCAGCGGCATAGGAGAAAGGAAGATGCTGTGGGGAGCGGTATGTATGGCAATCCCTACGACTCCCGAGTTGGACTCGACGATCCACCACCTTGCGCTCTCGTAAGTCGCACTCCCCTTTGAGACCGCTTGCGCGGCAGCGTTCATTATTTGGGTAGAGATTGGTTCGCGACTACGAAATTCGCGGGTGAGTGTTAGGAATTCATCGGCCGACTCGATTTGCCGCGCCTGATATCCCATCGACAATTGACCACTCTCCGATCTTTAAGTTTCCCTAACTCACTCTAGATGTTCGCGATGCGCAGTGTTAAGGTCTTTTATGATCAAAATTGGGTACATCGTCATAGATTGCAAAGAGCCTGCTTCTATCGCCAAATTTTGGGAGCAGGTATTGGGAGCAAAGGTCACCTTCGCTGATGAGACAGGTGCCATGCTGGAAAACCCTGTCAACCTAGAGAATGGTGACAAGTTCCCACCGATACTTTTCTATAAGAATCCCGATGCAAAGGTTGTAAAGAATCGCTTGCACTTTGATTTAACCCCAGATGATCAGGCGGCCGAAGTTCTACGGATCGAAGGCCTGGGCGGCAAGCGAATTGAGATCGGCCAATCCGCGGACCCAGCAACTACATGGGTCGTCATGGCTGATCCCGAAGGCAATGAATTCTGCGTATTAAAGAGTCCCGAGGCTGCTTCTTAAATTTGATGCGGCTCTAAGAGGTGATTGAGTGTCTAGAGGTCGATCCATAGACTCTGGCGATGAAAACGCCACGAATTTCTCTTTCTATTTGTTTAGCCCTCGCTATAGCTCTAGTAGTTGGTTCTTCGAGCCAGGCGATAGCTGATAATGACCCAGCAACGATCTTGGCTTCTACCGAAGCACAATTTTCTTATCAAGGGGCAGCCTCGCTTTCCAGCAGCGTTTCGATTTCACAAGAGATTCAAATCCAACCTTTGACAGCAGATTTTGATCCAGACCCAGTTGGTTGGTCGGTTGATCTCTCGAACTCTGCGGGATCGTTCTATGGAGAAATCTCCTGGAATTGGTCACAAGCCTCTGGCGCTGCATTCGTTTGGAGCCTAGTTGGGGGGAAGCAAACCAACAAGAACTCAGGAAACTCCAACTGCTTTGATGCCCAGGGCTATTGCACCATAAATATTTCGTCGTGGAATTTCGCCGATCCGTTTAGGTTTACTTTTGGTGCCGATAAGAACCTCGGCGCTGGTTGGTGGAATGTCTCGGTCCTTGACCTGACGAATGGGACGCTCCTCGACCTTGGATCTATAAAGAGTGGGTTTCCGATAAACACCACAAGCGTGAAGGTTCAGGACATGATCTATCGACCAACGGAAACTGATATCTGCCCCGGCGATGCAGCTCCAAATGCCGATACCTACTTTGGCCCAGTCGTCGATTCCACAGGGGTCGAAGATGTAACTGGGACCAGCACGCTGACAACGCACAATTGTGCGAACGCGGCCTTCGGCACGCTCCCTAGTTACGCTGGCACCTACCTTGTGTACGGCGGAACCAAGGCGTCTATCGCTTCCCCCGATCGCCAAGGAGCCTTCAAACCAAGTCCAGCTCTCACGACAACAACTCCCCCAATCCCAGATGCGCCATCAAACTTCACGTTCTCAACCACAAATGGTCTTCTCTCCCTTTTTGTGCAAGTTCCAAAACTCGCAGCACAGGGTGTCAAGGCGGTCTATCTTGTATCGCCAGAGCTAGGCCATCCCGATACCAATCCGGTTTACGCGAATCTCACTGGGACTTCCGCTCGACTGCAAGTTCCGATCACCAATGACATGCTTGGACAGACTTTTAACGTCTCTTTCTTCAGCCAAACGGGATTCGTAATTTCAGATCCGCTACTACAAACTGTCACGGTTCCAAAAAATGCCTTGCAGAAACCTTCGGGTTCTCATGCGATACCAAAGGGAATTTCACCCGCCCCAACCATCGCTACTAAGGTGCCGAGCGCTCCCAGCGGGGTGAATATCTCTATCCAGGGCTCGCTCATGACAATTAGCGCAACTTCGAGACAGACCTCTGACACTCAGGCTAGCGCGGTATACCTTGTCTCCCCATCTCTCAACGGAGGATCAACAAATCCAGTTCAAGGAACTCTCGCTGGAAACAGCGTCACTTTTGCGGTGCAACTCACCAAGGCATTGCAAAATCAGGTTGTGAAGTTCTCAATCTACTTAAGCAATCGCCTAGGTAAATCCAAAACGCTTAGCGAGAGTTACAAGATCCCCGCCAAGATCGCGGGGCTGTAAAGAGGCGCACACCTGCGCGATAGGAATAGCAAAAAGGTCACCTGCCCAAATTTCGGAACAGGTGACCTTTCGCTATTTACTGTTGTGCTACTTACTTCGCAGCGAATACCTCAGGGAAGGCAACTCCGGTTGTGGAGTGGCAGTCATATCCATTTGGATTCTTTGCAAGGTAGCGCTGGTGATACGACTCGGCTGGCCAGTAAGTGAACTTCGCAGCATCGTCGATACTCGTAACTATCTTTCCGTAGCCACTCTTATCTAAAACACCTTGGTAGACACCCATCGTCTCGAAGGCCTCATTCTGCTGCTCATCTGAGGTTGTAAAGATGACGCTGCCGTATTGAGAGCCGATGTCATTTCCTTGACGGTTAAACGACGTTGGATCGTGCATCACCCAGAAGAGGGCAAGCAGTTGACGGTAGCTAACCTCAGCGGGGTCATAGGTAACCTCGACGACCTCTGCGTGACCAGTTCGGCCAGTACAGACATCTTCGTAGGAGGGATTATTCAGAGTCCCACCCATGTATCCAACGGATGTCGATACGACTCCCTTGGTCTGCCAAAATTTGCGCTCCGCGCCCCAAAAGCATCCGGTTCCGAAGTACGCCTTCTTGAGGTTATCCATGATCTCTCCCTTTCAAATACCCATAGTTGGTTATTTGCTTCTACGGAACAACAAAGCGGACGGAAATGTTCCCTGGCGCGAGGGGTGATTTAAAGGAAATTAAGTCGAGAGTTGCGGAATCTTGTTCCTTGGTGGGCAGTGAGGGTTTCGAACCCCCGACATCTTCGGTGTAAACGAAGCGCTCTACCGCTGAGCTAACCGCCCGGTATTGAGTGCCCCACTGTACCTGAGTAAGTGGGGCAGACCAAAAATAGGCTGAAATACCGCTATTTCTTAGAGGGCAGCGAGCGCAGCCTTGTAATCACCAATGTTGCGAGCATCGCCCATTCCATTGACTACCTGCCAGCTGACATTGCCTTCCTTATCGATGATGAAGGTGCCACGGAAGGCGCAACCTGCAGCCTCGTTGAAGACTCCATATGCCTGTGCGACTGCGCCATGTGGCCAGAAGTCAGAGAGCACAGGGAAGTTGTAATTCTCTTGGGCGGCGAAGACCTTCTGCGTAAACATCGAGTCGCAAGAGATCGCAAGGAGCTCGGCGTTCTCGTTCTGGAAAGAAGAGAGATCATCGCGTAATGCGCAGAGCTCGTCGGTACAGGTACCTGTGAATGCGAATGGGATGAAGACGATGACAACGTTCTTCTCGCCCTTGAATGAGGAGAGGGTGACCTCTTCGCCGAATTGATTCTTTAGAGTGAAATCTGGTGCTGCTTGGCCGATTGTTAAAGACATTTCTCTGCTTCCTACCGTTTGGCACTCTTTCGCGCGACTAGTTTGGTTGCGGTCCAGTTGGGTGCGGCTAAAAATGAGACTGTTTGGGTGAGACCAGCGGTTGGAGCGGCATCTTGGATATCGCTCGGCTCCACATGGCCTGCGATGCCAACTTTAGGGGTAAGGAGCCAGATCGGCCCGTTTTCGCTGAGGTAGGTGAGGGCATCCACCAAGTCATCGACGAGATCTCCATCACCCTCGCGCCACCAGAGAATTACCGCATCGACCACCTCATCTACGTGGCCCGTCAAAAGGGTGGTTTCGGTCCTCGCCTCTACGGCAAGGCGCAACTGAGAGTCGCAGTCATCATCCGACCCGACCTCAAGTATCAACTCCCCGGGCATCAATCCGAGGCGCTCAACACTCGCCGCTAACCCCTGTGGGGAGTTCACCTTAACCTCCGGCCTTCCTTAAATCGCTCGTGCCCCTCCTTGGGCCCCGCCCCCTCGGGGCGAGTAGGAGTAGTCCACTCAACTTCTGGCGTGAGCGCAAGCCTTTTGATGTGAATAAACTCCTCCCATGAGCGAAGCGAGCGGATTCAACCAATTCATCGATACCCCAAATAACTTGATCGACCAGCTGGTGGATTTGGATCCTCAAGAGACCGCCGAATGGAAGGCCTCGCTCGACTCCCTACTGCAGGCCGCCGGACCAACTCGCGCCCGCTACATCATGCTCTCGTTACTACAGCACGCCCAAGACAATAAGTTGGGGGTCGGCGCACTTCGCACTACTGATTACATCAACACCATCCCAACCAATCGCGAGCCAGAATTCCCTGGTGATGAGGCGCTAGAGCGTCGCATCCGTGCCATCGTTCGTTGGAACGCCGCAATCATGGTGCACCGCGCACAACGCCCAGGCGTTGGAGTCGGCGGCCACATTTCAACTTTCGCATCGTCAGCATCGCTTTACGAAGTTGGTTTTAACCACTTCTTCCGCGGTCAAGATCATGCTGGCGGCGGAGATCAGATCTTCTTCCAAGGACATGCCAGCCCAGGCATGTATGCCCGTGCCTTTGTTGAGGGACGCCTGACCGAACATCAGATGGATGGCTTCCGCCAAGAACTTTCTCACTCTGGTGGCGGACTCTCCTCCTATCCGCATCCCCGCTTAATGCCTGACTTCTGGCAGTTCCCAACAGTTTCAATGGGTCTCGGTCCTATCAACGCCATTTATCAAGCCCGCTTCAATCGCTACCTGCATGGTCGCGGCATCAAGGACACTTCAGATCAGAATGTTTGGGCCTTCTTGGGCGACGGTGAGTGCGATGAGCCAGAGACGCTAGGCGCAATCAGTCTCGCTGCTCGCGAAGGACTCGATAACCTCAATTTCGTTATCAACTGTAACTTGCAGCGCCTTGATGGTCCGGTTCGCGGTAACGGCAAGATCATTCAAGAGCTCGAGTCAATCTTCCGCGGCGCCGGGTGGAATGTCATCAAGGTTGTGTGGGGTCGCGAGTGGGATGAGCTCCTACAAAACGACCGCGAGGGCGCACTCGTTGATCTCATGAACCGCACCACCGATGGCGATTACCAAACATTCAAGGCTGAAAGTGGCGCATATGTACGCGAGCACTTCTTTGGTCGCGATCCTCGCACTGCGGCGCTGGTTGCAGACTGGAGCGATGAGAAGATCTGGGGTCTTAAGCGCGGTGGCCACGATTACCGCAAGCTCTTCGCTGCGTATAAGGCTGCGACAGAGCGCAACGGTAAGCCAACAGTTATCTTGGCGAAGACCATCAAGGGTTGGACTCTTGGATCGCACTTTGAAGCTCGTAACTCAACGCACCAGATGAAGAAGATGACTCACGAGGATTTGATTCAATTCCGCGACACCCTTCACATCCCACTTCCAGATTCTGCAATCGACGCGAAGTTGCCTGCGTACTACCACCCTGGTGTTGAGTCCGAGGAGTACAAATACATGATGGAGCGCCGCCGTGAACTCGGTGGTTCGGTCCCATCTCGTCGCAAGATTTCAAAGCCACTTCCACAACCTGCTGATTCCACGTATGACTCCGTGAAGCGTGGCTCTGGCCAACAAGAGGTCGCAACAACGATGGCATTCGTTCGCCTCTTGAAGGATCTTGTTAAGGATCCCGAGATTGGTAAGCGCTTTGTTCCGATCATCCCTGATGAGGCACGTACATTCGGAATGGATAGCCTCTTCCCTACTCTCAAGATCTACTCCCCTCTCGGTCAGACATATGCATCAGTAGACCGCGAGTTGATGTTGTCCTATAAAGAGTCAACCTCTGGAGTGATCTTGCACGAAGGTATCAATGAGGCAGGCTCGACCGCTTCATTTACCGCAGTGGGATCTTCGTACTCCACGCACGATGAACCAATGATTCCTATTTATATCTTCTACTCAATGTTTGGCTTCCAGCGCACCGGCGATGCTTTCTGGGCGGCTGCCGATCAGCTCTGCCGTGGCTTTGTACTTGGAGCAACAGCGGGTCGCACAACATTGAATGGTGAAGGTTTACAGCACGAAGATGGTCACTCACTTCTTCTCGCATCAACCAATCCAGCAGTAGTTGCTTATGACCCTGCATTTGGTTACGAAGTAGGACATATCGTGAAGGATGGTCTGCGCCGCATGTATGGCGAAGATAGCGAGAACGTCTACTACTACCTCACCGTCTATAACGAGCCTTATATGCAACCAGCAGAGCCTGAGAACCTTGACGTCGAAGGTCTGCTCAAGGGCATGTACCTCTACTCCCCCGCTACCAAGAAGGGGAAGAACGAGGTCAACATCCTGGCCTCTGGAGTTGCGCTTAACTGGGCTTTGAAGGCACAACAACTCTTGATCGATGAATGGGGCATTAGCGCCGACGTCTGGTCTGTGACCTCATGGAACGAACTCCGCCGTGACGGCTTGCAAACCGATCGCCACAATCTGCTCAATCCTCATGATCAGAAGGTTGCTTACGTCACCAAGAAGCTCAAGGTATTCGATGCACCTGTCATTGCAGTCAGTGACTTTATGCGCGCAGTGCAAGATCAGATCGCACCATGGGTTCCACAGGACTTCTACTCGCTCGGTACCGATGGCTTCGGACTTTCTGACACTCGCGGTGCTCTCCGTCGTCACTTCAAGGTCGACGCTGAATCAATCGTCGTTGCAACCCTCGCTCGACTCGCCAAGAGTGGCGAGATCAAGTCGAAGGTAGTTAAAGAAGCGATCGACAAGTATCAGATCGAAGATGTGACTGCAGCTGATGCCGGCAACACCGAAGGTTCTGGCTGATCCTTATCCGAAATCAATCTCTAGCTCGGACTGCCTCTGGCAGCCCGAGCTTTTTAAATTGTGAGAAGGCAATCATTAATATGCCCGGGATCATTAATCCATAAGTGATGGAGGTTACCTGAACTACCCATGAAATGAGGATCTTCACGATGAATGTAAGGACTGCAAGCGCGAGACCTATCTGAGCCACAACGACTCCACCGGGGAGCGATGTCCTGGTGTTGGCCATTTGAGTGAGAAGTCCAGCAAAGAATGAGCCGCAGACTCCACCGATGAAGAAACCAACTATTTCAAAGGTAAATGCCAGAGCAAAGTTTCGTGAAGCAAAGAATTTAGCCAAGAGAAGGAAGGCAATGAACCCGCTTCCGCCAATCCGAGCCGATAGTTTTACCCAGAATGCTTCAGATCGAATCACTAACAACTTGTGAATACCCAGCCGGCCCAGGGTCATCCCGGTGAGGAAAAAGAGATAAGGCAAAATGCTGAGAGTCGTGCTCGCCTTGATCTCCTGGTGTGATGACAAAGTCACCCAATCAGTCGTTGAAAATTCCACCATAACTGCGCAGACATAGGCGAATCCAATGTAACGATCCTTGGTCAACATGGCGAAGGTATCGCGGATCCTGATCGTTTCATCTGCGGTGCGAACCTTAGATCCCGCGATCAGGAATGGACGCATGCGATAAATAGAGACCAATGTTCCCGCCCAAAGAACTGACATGAGAATATCAATATGCCAAGCCAGCGAAAAGTGAGAGGTGACTATTATTGAAAGAAGCGTCGCAAGTAGGGTTCCAAGACTCCACGCTCCATGAAGACGAGGGATATTGCGCTCTCCACTTAATTCTTGACGTTTCAAGGCTTGGTGATGCAAAGCAATGTTGTATGAGTTGAGACCAGCGGCGAGCAGGATGTTAATCAGAACATATATCCATGAACTATGAACGTGTGGAATCGCAGCAATCGAACCAAAGGTCAGCGCGCCAGTTACCAAAAGTACGGGACCCACACCTACTCGATGAGTGATCTGCCCGATACACATGAAAGCAATGACTGCCCCAATTGCTCCCAAACTAACGAGAACTCCATAGGTTCCATTGTTAACGTTGAGATTGCGTTTAATATCTGGAGTTCTAGAGGCCAAACAGAGAACTGCCACCCCGAAAAACAAGAAGAGTGAACTTAAATTGCGGCGCTCACGGCCTGTGACGATCAGAGTCAAAAGAGTGCGCTCGCTAACTGTTGTCGTGCCTTTATCAGCGTGGGATCTGCAGGATCTACCAACGCGAATAACCCTACAAGATGCTCGCGTAACTCTTTACGCTCATCCCCCGCGGTGCGCTTGATAGCGGCGATCAGGCGATCAAAGGAGGCAGCAAAGTCTCCCTGCCCAATCTCGCAATCAGCCGCCTGGCGCAGCAGCGCAAAGTCGTCAGGGTTTTCATTCGCCCGTCGAATCACATCGGCGCTATCTAAACCGTTGATTCGAATGAGCAGTTCGACCTGAGCCAGCCCGAGAAGAGCCAGCGGATTCTTGGGTGCACGATTTAGCCACTCTTGGTACACCGCTCTTGCAGCAGCAAAATCACCATTGTCGAGCGCCTCGAGGGCGCGAATCTCCTCAGGCTCCAACCTCTCTTCACTTACCGCCTCGCCCGCGACGGGGGCGGTGCCGAGTCCACGCTCCGCTGCCAGGCTCAATACCTTGTCGATCACTGCACGGAGTTGCGGCAGTGTTGGCACCGTTTCAAAGAGAGGGACGATCTGCTCTTGAATGACCGCTAGCGCAAGCGGCACCGTCTGTACTTGTAGTGCTTGCGCAACTTCGGGTTCCTGATCAATATTTACATTGCCGAGCAACCAGCCAGCCCCTGATGGTTTAGTGGAATCTTCTTGCAACAACTTGCCGAGTGCGGCCATGACCGCCTGCGACTGGGGTGAACGGGGTGACCAACAGATAAGGATCACGACCTGTTCGTGCGAAGCTGGCAGCACTTCTTGCATCAAGTTCACTTGATTGATCGAGACACCCGAAAGTTCGGCGGCCACCGCAGGGGTGCGCAGGGCGCTCAGATCGAAGGCGGCCCCAAAATTCTTAGGAAGAGAACTCATCGACCACTACCGCTTCCTGTTGATTGGGTGCATTTCTAAATGGCAAGATCGAACGGATGTAATCCTCGGTGGCATATGTAATTCCCAAATCTTTTCCGGCCTTCTCGCCGAGATACCAACGATGTTCGAGAATCTCGTGGAACATCTGTGCTGGCTCAACACGACCACGTAACTCCTCGGGAACCATATCGATGACGCGATGGTAGGTCTCGGATAACCAGCGCCGAGCGCTATCTTCGATCGGAGGCAGCGGCTTCTTCTCCCGGCCGCGGAAGCGATCGAAAGAGGCGAGCAGCCGCTTAGCCTGCAGCTCTTCGGCGTGGATTCCCATGATTTCGAATAAACGATTTTGGTGATAACCGGCGGCCACCAACTTTGGTGAGAACTTGAGCGCTCCCTTATCTCCATCGAGGGTGACCTCAACTTCTTCAACAGCGAAGCCCAAATCCTGTACGGCGCGCATCGCCTTTTCGACTGCATGGCGATCGCTGGGATCCAGAACCTGAGGCTCCTTCAACATCGACCACAAGCGGCGATAACGAGAGATAACACGATCTGCGGCGCGGATGGGATCCATTCCGGGGTGGAGCAACCCAGCGATAGCCAGATCCTCGAGTTCTGCTGCGACGTTGAACTGCGCGATTTCTAGGTCGTGTTCGCGCTGACCGTTACTGAGACCGGGTTGGAACTCACCGGTTTCGGCATCGACCAAGTAGGCGGCGTATTCGTTGGCATCTTGTCGGAAGAGGGTGTTGGAGAGTGAGCAGTCGCCCCACCAGAAGCCAAGGAGGTGTAGGCGCACCAACAAGAGCGCGAGCGCATTGGCCATGTTGTTGATCTCGTGAGGGGTCACTGTTCCACTCATGATGACGCGATAGGGCAGCGAGAAGGGCAGGTAACGAGTTACGAGTGCAACAGGCAATGGGTTGGCCATGTTATCCATGCGATTTTCCACGATGGCGACTGGCTCGACGCATGGAGCGTTGCGGTTGTTGAGTTCACGCAAGGTCGCGTACTCGCGGGTCGCGAACTCTTCGACCGTCTCTTTGACGGCGAAGACATCGCGATCACCAGGACCGGTGCGGATCAGACGGACGATGTGGCGCGAGATACCGCGCATGCTGGTCAGACCGGGGTCTTCAGGCCAATCCTCGAGCGGCTTGCGCCAAGGCATCGCTGCGAGCGCGAGCATATCCTCGCTTAAACCTGTGATCCGAAGCTCGCTCATGACCGTATCTTCTCGTATTATCAAACTATGGCGCTCAAGAAACTCAAGATGCCCTTCGGCAATAGGGAGAGCGATTCCTCACACGAGGCCATTCCCCCATTTATGGGTACCCCGGGCGCCCCTGTAGATAGGGGACATCCCTTCTATTTTGGCTTCTTAGCCGCTTGTGGCGCCGTTATAGCCATTACCGTGCTCAAAGCCTTTGCCAGCGCTAGCCAGGTCTTCGTCCTGATCATCATCTCCCTCTTCCTAGCGGCCGGCCTAAACCCCGCAGTTGAATTCTTCCGCCGTCGTGGCTTGAAGCGCCAATGGGCGGTCGCCACGGTGGTCTTCATAACCCTTTTAGCGGTGGGAATCTTCGCTGCTGTCATCATTCCACCGGCCATCACTCAGGTAAATAACCTGGTCAAGACAGCACCAAAAATTTTGCAAGATTTAAAGTCGAACACCTATATCGGCAATCTCAACAAGCACTACGGGATTATCGATTCACTGCAGGCCAAAATCAACGCTTCTCTCCATGATGGTAAATATGTGATCTCGGCATTTGGTGGCGTCATCGGAGTTGGCAAGGCGGTTCTCTCCGGTGCCATATCTGCTTTCACAGTCCTAATCCTGACCCTCTATTTCCTCGCATCATTTCCGACGGTTACTAGCGTCGCATATCGCTTTGTACCTGCTTCCCGACGTGACAGAGTCTCAAAGATTTCAGATGCCATCATCCTGCGCATCGGTGGCTTCGTCGGCGGTCAGGCAACGGTGGCTTTCATTGCCTCGATCTTTGGGTTGATACTTGCGCTCTCTCTCGGGTTGCCATATCCATCTGCCATTGCGGTACTGGTATTTGTCTGCGGTGCAATTCCCCTCATCGGTCACATTCTTGGAATCGTACTTGTCACCCTTATCGCACTCAGCAAATCGCCGACTGATGCTGTCATTACGCTGCTCGTCTACGTTGTTTACATCCAAATCGAAAATTACTTAATCATGCCGCGGATTATGCGTAAGTCACTCTCAATTCCAGGTGTTGTAACAATTATCGCTGCCCTGGTTGGAGTCAGTCTTCTGGGAATCGTTGGTGGAATTTTGGCTGTTCCGATCGCCGCAGCGGTACTCCTCATCATCGATGAAGTGGTCTTTCCAAAGGCAGATAATTCTTAGCTTTTGATATTGAAAGGTCAGCTCGAGACCTTAATGATGATGCAGGTATTTTGTAACTTTGCACATGAAGGTTCGAGCGTTCCACCCATCGGCTTTGTCACAACAATCGCCTTTGGCGATGTCTTCATAATCTGTGCCTTCACTGCATTTGCTCGCGTAGCTGAAAGCTGTTGATCCACTGCACCCTTGCCTGTTGGTTTAACGTAACTAAAGATCTGAATGATCGGAGTCTTCTTCGTAACTGCAGATATAGCCGTCTTGATCTGCGCTGGGGTCAAGACCGTTACTCCCTTGCTGCTTCCGCCGGCAGTAACCAGGGCTGGCGCGACCGTGCCTAGGGGGACGATGATGGGAGGCAGTAATTTAACGATTAGCCCGACGCTGATTTGTTGGATGGTGTAATCGTTCTGATCATCAGGAACGAAGGTTGCCGAAAGCGTCTGGTTACCAATCGGAAGAATCGTTCCGGAGGCTGGAGTGTAGGTAAATTTACCGGGAACGTCCGCGGTCGCATTCAATTGAGTAAGTCCCAAAATCTGATCAGAATTAATTGGAGCAGGAGCAGGCCAGGTTAGAACTGGATTTGCACGAGCAATTACCAGTGTTCCGCTAGCACTTCCGAAGTAGCCGTCAGTGGTGACCTTCACCTCAACGTCGTAACTCCCAGCGGCAGTTGGGGCACCCGCAGAGCCGTCGTAGGTGATGGAGTAGCCAACTCCATCGGGAAGTCCCCCGACAATGGCGCTCTTGGAATTTCCATCATAAGTAGTTGCAAGTCCACTGAGTGTCGGCGTCACGGCAATCGGCGCAGGAGTAACAAGGATCGAAACAGATTTAGTCGCAGCCAAGTAATGCACCTGGTCAGCTGGGGTAAATGTGACGCTCAAAGTTTGTGTGCCTGCAGGCAGTGTTGTCCCCGCTGCAGGGCTATATGTAAATGTCCCATCAAGTCCCGATGGAGAGCTCAATGAGGCATTCAACTGCACGCCAGATAGAGCAGTATCGGAAGAAATGGGAGCGGGCACGTTCCACTGAATTGTTGGGGCAACTTTCACAACTGGTGGAGGTGGAATAAAGATTGGTGCAGGTGGTGGTGGAGGCGCAACGTATGTAAAGAGCCCAGTTCCGGTCACGCTCTGCGCATCAAGATTGGTTACAACTACATCCTTGGCCCCCGCCGTGCCAGCTGGTGTAGTTGCCGCAATGGTTGTGGAAGTAATCGTTCCTACCGTCGCACTCGCCCCGCCGATAGTTACTGTGGCACCAGCTACAAAACCAGTTCCCGTTATCACGATCGCAGTTCCACCAGCCGTCGTTCCAGAGGTAGGACTTATCGACGTGATCGTTGGAGCGGGAGGCGCAATAGGAGCTACGTACGTGAAGAGAGCGCTCCCGGTTGCAGACTGTGTGTCGGGATTTGTTACGACAATATCCTTCGCCCCAGCCGCACTGGCCGGTGTGGTCGCTGCGATCGTCGTGGCAGTTATGGGCCCAACTACAGCGCTCACCCCTCCGATAGTGACCGTGGCACCTGCAACAAAGCCAGTGCCAGTGATGAGAATAGAAGTTCCACCAATGGTAGATCCAGATGTCGGACTAACCGATGAAATTGTTGGGGCAGGTAACCCAATCGCTTGGATTTGGGGAGATGAGCTTGAGAAGACTTGGCGGACCACATTTCCCTGTGTCTGCGTGACAAGTACACGTAAATAATTCCCAACATCTCCTGCGATGGGGAGATAAGTATTGGAGGTCGAACCAGTTAGTGGTGCGCAGCTTGATACTCCCGCATCAGAGGAATTTGCACAGGAGTACCACTGCAAATTTGTAGTTGCGGTTGTGAATCCAGTCCAAGTACCAGGTGAAACTGATAATTGAGCGCCAACAGCGGCGCTCCCGGAAATTGAAGGCAAGAGGGTGTTGTTGAAGGCCTGACTAGGAATCGTGAAGGTCTCTCCTAAATAATTCGTAGCGTAGGTTCCATCACCCAAGCGAAGATAACTCACGACCCCATCGACTGTCGTGGCGTTGCCGTTAGTACCAGCCAATTGAAGATAGTCACCCTGATTTCCAGAGTCTGACCAAGCAATCGTTGAGACTGGTTTTCCGAGACTCCAACTAGAAGAGATGCGGTCAAATGTTTCAATAATTCCCTGGTTATTCGAATAACCGACCGATTTATACATATCGCTACATACCAACCGGTTGCCTGTTTGGCTTATGCCGTCGCACTCCATGGACGACGTTAAGCCATCGGCACTGGTAAGAGTTCGGGCCAGCACCCATATCCCCGAGCGCTTCTCGTAAATAAAAACTTGAGTAGGCGTATTGCTATATGAAAGCGCGATCGTCGATCCATCCTGGGAAAATTCCAGTGACTGCGCAATTGAACCGTCCTTGAGATCGTTAAAAGATCTAATCAGACTCAATCCTGATCCAGTATTTGCCAGCAAAAGAGCGGTGGCTCCATCGCTACAGCCGATTACCCCAATAAGAAAGAGAGAGCCATCAGAAGAAACTTTATTTTGATAAGAAGCTCCAGCGACGCAAGAGTTTGGCAGGATATAAGGCGCGGATATTGTGGGGGTCGAGGCAGTTAAGTTGACCGTAAAGACTTGACCTGTCAGTCCAGAGAGTAGCGCAGTGCTTCCATCTCCGGACATTGAGGCGTAATTGATATTGGCCAGAAATCCCGCGCTAGTGGTGGTCCTAGAAGTGATTTGAAAGCATGCACTTGAACTCGCTGGTTGGATTAGGGATCCGCTGCTCCAGACGTTCGACGGACTCTTCTTGTAGACCACAATTCCGCACCCTTGAAAGTCGCTTGCCGGATCATTCCAATTTGAAACGGCATATCTTGCGCTAATAGGAATCAAGACCGTTTTTCCATCATCGGAAATTGCCGCATGAAAGCCAAATGCGCCGCAGTTGTCTGCTTGGACCCAAGGAATCGAGGTTCCGGGCAGAAGAGCGCCAAGTGCGGGAGGGGTAAATTTCACCTCTTCCGTCCAATTATTTGGACCGTTGGTGAGATTGTCCTCAACCGTCACGCCGCCGGTCACCGAGGATCCGTAGTTACACCAACCTCCGATAACGGGTGGCGGAAAATAGTGAGAAATCTTCAAGCGATAATTTCCAGACGGAGTTAAGGCCGTTGATACAAAGTTATTGCCGTACGGTCCAGACCCCAAAGGTGCAGCCAAAGTATCGGGACTAGTTAGCAGTGGCGTCTGAGCAACCCCACTCCCACCAGTCGCATTGAAGGTGGCAGAAATATTGGGTCTAAGAGTAGGAGCCAGATAGCTACACGGACTGGTGGATAACACCCCTGCACAGGAGCCAGTCCAGGTCATCGTGACATTTGCCGCTGGGGTCCCTGTCGCCGTGAGGGTGCTCTGTGGAACGATTTGGATATTGCAATCCGCACTGCACGTCGAATTTCCGAAAATCGAAATCGAGCCGAGTCCACTCCCTGAGAGATGCAAACGCATCGTGTCATTGATACCGGTGCCCGTTAGAGCCGCCGCCGCATTCACGATTCCGCCCGAGAACGCGTAAGGCGCCAGCGCAGACGTCCATGTAGAGGTCGCAATGATGTCCCGCTTCACTTGTGCGGGAGTCCACGATGGGTGTGCGGAAAAGATTAGAGCCGCTAATCCTGAGACCTCCGGTGCCGCCATCGATGTGCCGCTCAAATAGCCGTAATCGCCGGAGCCACCAAAGGAACCCGCGAGCATTGTGCTGTAAATATCTTGGCCGGGTGCCAGCACATCTACTGAGTTCCACCCGTAATTCGAGAACGAAGCCTTGGTTCCATCTTGAGCAAGCGCGCCTACAGAAATTAAATTACTAAGTCCATAATCGGCTGGATAGAAAGGTGTTGTTGTTGTATCCACCCCACTATTGCCGGCAGCGGCGACAACTAAGGCGCCCTTGCGCAAGCCAGTGCCGGGACCGGAGATGGCGGTAATCATGTCCCGCTCTGCAGCGGCAAAGGCTCCCTGACCTCCGAAACTTTCATTAATTACTTGGGCGCCATGGTCATAGGCATACTGCAATGCTTGTAACACCCAGTCGAGATAACAGCCGGCGGTTGTATTTCCGTAACGCGGACCGCATACTCGCAAAGACATGATCGAGGTGTGCCAGTTAACACCCGTGACGCCGACCCCATTATTTCCAGTTGCTCCGATAATGCCGGCGACATGTGTGCCGTGCCCCGCATCACCGATAACAACTCCCCCAGTGGTTAGCACGTCAGTTGGATTGGTATTGCCATCTACGTAGTTGTAGCCATGTGAACCATCTGCAGGATTAGTCCAAAGATTGTTTACAAGGTCAGGATGAGTAAGAAGTACTCCGGTATCAAGGACTGCAACCACCGTGCTGCTGCTTCCTGTTGTTGCATCCCAAGCTGCAGGAAGATTCATCGCGGCGGGGGCCCATTGAGTTCCGTAACTTGGATCATTTGGAACCACTTGCGGCTGCACCATCAAATTGGGAGTCACCGAAACTACGTTGCTATTAGCCTGAAGTGAAGTTTCTGCTGTCGCCATAGTTTGTGGGGTTGCAAAGCCCAAGATCTGGGCGTTAAAGGTTCCAGCGCTGCTTGAAATATTGATTGACTGACTCGATTGCACCGAGAGAGAAGTCGCTATCGTCGATTGCGTGCTCACACTTGGCGCATTTTTGTACTGCACGATCAGACTGTTGTCGTTCGCGACGGTAACCCCAGAGCCTCCCGCAAGAGGCGCATTTGTCGGCGAGTTCACCGAAGGCGTCGATGAGGTGGCCGAGCTACTCGTTGTAACTGGATCTGCGTTGGTGGGGGCAGGAGTTACATCTGCAGAAGCGACCGAGAGTAGAAGAGAAGATTGCAGAACAGCTGAAAGGAGGAGTGCGAGAAGTCTCGTTCGACTTCTATCGCTTCTCACCACGTAACGATCCCGCCCTTGGGTGCAGTCAAAGGCACCCCTATGAGCCTCTCTTGCTGCATTCGTGCAAGGTAAGGGTAAGAGGGTCGTAGGGCAACTGCAACAGAGCCACTCCTCATCGGACCATACGAGATTCTGAGACTCGGCTGAGTTCCCTAAACTTCAACCGGTAGTGGAAGTCGGCTCGGCGCAATCTGCTCAGTAATCTTGCTCAGAATGAGATGAACATAGGGCTCCCCCACCCAGAGATGCTTCGCTCCATCGACGGGGATAAGTGCGAGGCGAGGAAAATCTCTGAAGCGTTCGATCGCTTGGGTTGGATTTAAATATTCGTCATGCTCTGGAACGTAGGCAACGACGGGACGCGCATCGGCCTGCCAGAAGGCAAGGTCCGCATCCTGGGTGCGCTGCATTGGCGGACTGAGAAGGATCAACCCCTCAAGGCGCGGGTCTTTGGCGTATCGAAGTGCTAGATCAGTGCCAAAGGACCATCCCACCACCCAGAGTTTGTCGACTGCTAACTCGTCGAAACAGAAATTGATGGCCGCCTCGACATCCAACTTTTCTGACTCACCGTTATCGAAGGTGCCCTCGGAGGTGCCGGCTTCGCTCGAAGTTCCGCGGGTGTTAAACCGAATGATCTGAATCCCGGCCATCGCGGGCAGGCGATTGGCAGCCTTCTTATAGATATGACTGTCCATCATTCCGCCGCCCGCAGGGTTGGGATGGAGGCAGAGCAGAGCTCCAGTGAGCTCTCCGATGGGGGTTGCAACTTCGCCAATTAATTTGAGTCCATCTGCCGTCACGATGGTGATGGGACGGCGATCGGCTGGAAGAACGGTGCTGGGTCGAATTAACTCACTCACGAAAGGAGTTTACCCTTACCCCATGAACCAAGAGATCATCAGTTATGCCCCCGCGACGGGCGAAGAGGTAGGTCGCTACCCCAATACTTCGGCAGCGACGATTAATGAACTTGTTGCACGTGCTCAGGCGGCCTCGTTTCAATGGCGTGCTTTGGAATTCCGTGGTCGTAAGGCAGTTCTTCGCTCTTGGGCGCACTACCTATCTACCCACATTGATGAATTAGCAACTGTTGTTTCGCAGGAAACGGGGAAGCCTTTAAGCGATGCCCTCCTTGAGGTGTCAATCGCAATTGATCACCTCTCTTGGGCGGCGCGCAATGCCGGCAAATACCTAAGAGATTCGCATCGTTTCTCGGGTCTATTGCTAGCAAACATGTCGACGCATGTTGAGTACCAACCATTGGGAGTCGTCGGAGTAATAGGTCCATGGAATTACCCGGTCTTCACACCAATGGGTTCGATTGCATACGCGCTAGCCGCAGGTAATGCCGTCGTCTTCAAACCAAGTGAATACACACCTGGCGTAGGGCATTGGCTCGGTGAATCCTTCAATCAAGTAGCACCCAACGCAAATGTATTTTTCGTTGCCACCGGCGGACCTGAGACAGGAGCTGCGCTTACCAAGAGCGCCGTAAACAAGATCGCCTTTACGGGTTCGACGGCTACCGGAAAGAAGATCGCAGCTATTTGCGCCGAAACCCTAACACCTGTCCTCATGGAGTGTGGTGGTACCGATCCGGCAATTATCGATCGCGATTGCAATATCGATAAAGCTGCAGAGGCTGTGTTGTGGGGCGCAATGGCGAATGCGGGACAGACCTGCGTGGGAATTGAACGAGTCTATGTCCATGAGGATGTCGCAGATAGGTTTATCGAAAAGATTTCACTACTGGCTCGTGACGTTGTCGCTGGTCGCGAGTACGGTGCCGCAACCATGCCGAGCCAACTTAAGGTGATTGATTCTCACATCAAAGATGCAGCGCGACTTGGCGCGGAGTTTGTAGTCGGCGGCATTGATTCTGTTCAACCACCTTATGTATTACCAACCATCATGGTCAACACTCCTGAGGAGAGTTTGGCTGTCACCGAAGAGACCTTCGGACCGACACTCACCATTCGTCGCGTTGCAACGATGGGTGAAGCGATCGCTCTCTCCAATGCTTCAAAGTACGGGCTATCTGCATCGGTCTGGTCTAAGCGTCAAGGCAAAGCAATCGCCCGACAATTGCATTGCGGAATGGTTTCGATTAATTCAGTGCTCGCTTTTACGGCTACTCCGTCGATGCCTTTTGGTGGAGTTAAGCAGAGCGGATACGGACGAATCCACGGACCTGAGGGATTACGAGAATTTGCCTACACCCGCGCGGTGGTGGCGCTTCGGTTCCGCATTCCACTGGAGTTTGCCACCTTTAAAAGAACGGCCTTCACCGACCGATTTATCAAGCGCTTTATTCAGACCCTAAACCGTTAGAAACGAGGGGCGTTACGCGAGCGCTCGATGCGAGGCTTACGCTGGTCCTTCTTGCTCCAACAAGCGGTATGCCAATGGCGACGGCTCTCTAGATCATCATCGATCCAGGCCACGATATGCGGGGTGGCAGTGGGGATCAGCTGATCGCAGCCTGGGCAGCGGTATGGCTTTGAGGAGCTTGAACCGGTGATCTTTCGTACCGTGTAGATACCCTCGTGATGCTCCTCAACAGTTTGAAAAGAGGTGCTCACATCTCGATCTTCGGGCTGATTTCCAGATGCCCGCTTGCCTTTGGGGTGGTTGCGGCGGGGGCTCATGGCCCCATTCTTTCCTATTCCCAGCAAAACTTCGCCACAAGAGGTAGCGACTCCCCGCGCGCATGAGGCAAGATGCCCCCATGAGCGCCGCGATTGAAATTCACGACCTCCGCAAGAGCTACGGCGATCATGAAGCGGTAGCCGGCATCTCTTTGACCATCGAGCGGGGCGAGATCTACGCCATTCTCGGTCCAAATGGAGCGGGCAAGACGACGACGGTGGAGATTCTGGAAGGTTTCAGAGATCGTGACAGTGGAACCGTCCAAGTTCTAGATGCTGACCCCGGTGCCCTCGGCATTCATGGCTCTTCCTGGCGCAATCGAATTGGGATCGTTCTGCAGTCCAATAGTGACGCTG
>Ga0208622_1000277_pt1 | contig 22584 bp, 37 predicted proteins | sample CryBogCBH12Jul09_FD_184621 | JGI IMG/M metagenome (GOLD analysis project Ga0208622, IMG submission 184621) | Freshwater microbial communities from Crystal Bog, Wisconsin, USA - CBH12Jul09 (SPAdes) | ecosystem: Environmental > Aquatic > Freshwater > Lake | place: Crystal Bog, Wisconsin, USA... | reverse complement strand
TGCATCTTGATATTTTAAACCAAAAATATCGATAAGTGCTTTCTCGCACTTTTCATGGACAAAGATATATGGTTCGGTATTAATATTACCCATCATTTTCTTATAGTGTCTATCAATGAAAATAGTCTTATCATCATTAGAATAACCAGCAACATAAGGAATATCACATGAACGATCTACCTTATAGGGTGTATCAAATTCTTTCTTAAACCTTGGATCTGAAAGATATCGATGTACTTTTGCCGATGCAGCCTTAGGAAGTTTCATATAATTTGCTCAGGTCTTCTAATGTTACGACAGTATCGTCTCTATTACATAGCATAATATATTTATCGGCATCTGAAGACCATTCGCTTCCTGTCCACCACTGGAAGCCTTTAAGATACCCTTTATAGATAGCTGACTTACCATACCCTGGACCAATATAGAGATGCTCCAGACCCTTCTCTTTAGCTATCTCTACCTCATAACCAATGATATGTTTGCCTATTGACTTCTTTAGTTCTGAGTAATCCCATGCGGTTAAGTTTGATTCTAAGGCACCATCATATTCAGTAAACATTGTGAATGCATTTATCTTATTAGATTCACAAATGAGCCAACTAGTTCTAGGATCATTAGGTGTTAGATTATAAATTCTTGCAAATCCTTTATAGTCTATAAATGCCTGATATGCTGCATCAACTTGCAAGAATTGTTCTGGTGTTAAAGTTTTAACGTATTTGAAAGTATAGCCGCTAACTTTTTGTGGCTTTTTATAGTGTTCAAGACAAATTCTAGTAGAGCGGCAATTATACCACTCTCCTTCGTTAATTGCCCAACCTTCTTCGATTGCTTTCACTTCTCTTGAATCTTGTAGATCTAAAGTAGGCTTTACGAGCTGCAGGTCGAATTGTTCTTCTGACCCGTAGAAATGTTCGTAACTGATCTTCAATTTGATTCCCTCTTTTGTTGGAGGGTATAAAAAAACCCTCAGGCTATTTAGCGCTGAGGGTTTTGAAGGATGCTGCCTTCAATTATATAATAGACTTACATATAGCTATTATATAATTGAAGCGCTTATGCACCAACACTAGGATTCGAACCTAGACGAACAGTTTTGGAGACTGTCATGCTCGCCGTTACATCATGCTGATATCATTTTATTTATACATTAAGCAAAACTATAACGATCTTGCATAATGGTTTTGAGCATCATATTTTCAGGAGTAAAATCATCCATCTGAGCAGAAAGCACTGACTTCAAAATAGAAGGAGAGAAACCAGATACCAGAACAACCCCACGCTCATCATACTTAACAGGAACGTTATCATTAGCATTCAAATTCCAGAACACGATGGCAGGCATAGTGTAACCGGCACTCTCATACTTACGACGCATCATTTTAATAGCAGAATCATCAAAATTTGTGCATGAATCAAACTGCATATCTGACATGATCAGCAGCATCTTTGGCATATCTTCCTGGGATACATTACCCTGCAATGCGACATTAAGAATATTCTTAATAGCAGCATGAAGATTAGTAGACATACCCCACGTAGACCTAATCATCTGATCGATCTTTTTTAGGATGCCGCCTTTCAATGAAAGCAGTTCTGGTCTTTCACTAAAAGTCATGAACATATCCTTAAAGGGACCAGTGTTCTTATCGGCGCAATAAAGACCAAGAGAAACTGCAACATCCAAGCAAGTAACATTAGACTTAGATTTAATACCACCAGCATTACAAGTCATAGAACCAGAAACGTCAACCAAAGGAAGAACATTTTGATCATTCATGTAGTTTGGCAGAGCATCCCACTGAGCAGTCACAGCACCAAGTTCAGTCATATTGAATTGTTTATTCGAATAAATCAATCCCTTAAGAACGTCATAAGGATAGACTGCACCAGCATTGATCTTGACTTCAGCACGAACATTTGGATCAGTGGAAGTCAACTTAGCAACATATTCCTTATACTTCTCGGTATGACGATTAAACGCCTTCTTATAACGAGAAGAAGCAACAGACGGAACATGATTGAAATTAATGTTATCCCAATCCTTATTGCACATCTGAGTTTCTACAACCCTGGTCAATTCAACCAAAGTCTTACGGTAACGTTTTGGAGACCACCCAAGGTAGTTCCGAAGAGCAACAGCAATATCACCCTTACGAGGAATCCATTTGCCTGCTAAACCATTTCGCTGTTCCAATGCATCCTTGATCATACCAAATGCATACTGACGTGCATCATTATCATCAATGGCAAGCAAATCATCCCAGCGACCAAGATCAGGAACCTTGCGCATAAGTGCTTCTACATCACCATTGCTGGTGTTCTTAGCAAGGTAGTTTAGAATGTCACGGAAAATCTTACGCTCACCGGCACCACCACGAACATCGCGCGCCCATAGAGCAATACGAAGAGCAATCTCAGGATTTTCTACATAGGCAGCAACGAAAGCAGGAATTACATCCTTACCACGCATCGCACCAATCTTATAGAAAAGATCAACACAGGAATTGGCAGTAGATGCACGTGCCTTCATTCCATTCTGTGTGCGAACTTCTTGATTTTTGACGGCATTTGCAAAAGTGTTCATTTTAATCTCCATTATATGTTTACAGGTTGAACTTTTGTTTCTTTTCAAGAGAAAGTTTTTTTGTTTGCGGAACTCAACCTAGAAGTAACGGGTTCAAATTTTAACGTTGTGCTGCCATTACACTACATCCCCCTTCAGAGGGGATGGATAGAATCGAACTATCTCTTACGGCTTACAATGCAATTTATGTGCTGAACTGAACCCAAAACTTAACAGGGTCAACTTTGATATGACTGTTGCTCTACCAACTGAGCTATACCAGCTTTCGCCAGTAGCGGGATTTGAACCCACGACCCACTGTGTTTTTCAAATTGATGCTGAAGTGACCCTTAAACTTGTAGTAAAATCGGGTTGGCGTTTTGCGTTTTTTCTTAAAGGGAAAATGCATTTTGGTTGCTGAAACCAACCCTAAACTCTATTCTATATAGGTAGTATACTATGTATTATGCAATATGTCAACTGTTTTTTTAGTTGATCTTGAACTTTTTTAATCCGGAAGACTCTCGAACATACCGGTCAAGAAAGCGATAGCAGCAATAATAGCAGACAAGGTATAAGCAATCATACCAACGACTTCAAAAATACGCCACATAATAACAAGAAGATTGTTTGGTTGGGCCGCTGCAAAGTATGCGTCAACACACAACAGAGCCATAATAACAGTAGCAACAGTAAAAACAATATTCATAAACTTTGTCTTATTCATTATTTTAATCCTATAATCCCAAAAAAGTTTTCGAAGAATTTTGGTTTGGTTTTTTCAGATACTGCTTCCTTGGGTTCAAAGAATTTTGCGTCTTTACCACATTGCCCATAAATGCCGCGAAGGGTTGCAGCGTAATAATACTCTGCCGGCGAACGTTTACCATTCACCAAATAGATAGATTTCGCCGTGTTATCAGGTTCAATGAAAGCAGAAGGATGATAACATTTAGCATACGCATTATCAAAAAGTTCTATCTCCGAAGACTCTAAGAACTTGCAGTCTTTACAGAACTTAGTTTCACTCATCTTTAATAAACCGCCATTCTTTGTTGAAGAAATAGAGCTTCGCCATATCTAGTGGATAATGCATAAATTTCTTGCGGTTGTCAATAGGTAAATCATCGAACCATTCCCAAAATTTATTGTTAAACTTATCCGTCTCAATGTCATCATAATTCATAATTGGTACCCACTATGGGATTCGAACCCATACTGAAAAGTTTTTAAGACTCATGCCTCTGCCTTTGGGCTAAGTGGGCTTTAATTTATGGTGCACCCGGTTGGAATCGAACCAACGACCCGAATTTTATGAGAATTCCGCTCTACCATTAAGCTACAGGTGCTCGTTTAGTATGCATTCGAATGATAGTACTAAGAGCATCATCATACTCTTCTAGTTCCATCAATTCTTTGAATGCAGCTACAGTATCTTCTTCAGGTAAATGTTTCCAGCGTTCCCACATCTCGGTGAGCACCTTAATAGTTTCACCTTTATGTTTATAAATCATATTTAGGAACTGCTGTTCATCAATCATGGTTAATTCCTTTGTTGTCAATGACATTATACCATAGCTGCAGCAAATGTCAACTAAAAAGTTTTAGAACCCGTAATATTCTTGAAGAACCTTATGCGCTTCTAGATAACGCCGATCATTATCAAGGTCTTCTTGTTGATGCTTATTAAATTGTTCCTGATGTTGGAGGTATTCCAGATAACAAATACTATCTTCAAGAGATCGCATACCTTCAAGAAGACGAGTATTCACAAAATTATCAAGAATGGTTTCGTCTACTTCAATAAAAACTTTAGTCATTTTTATTATCCTTTTGTTGTGGGGGTTTCGATAGGGGCATGTAAAGTGTCGGCGGATAAAACTCTGGCTCGTGACCGGATGGCACCTTCAGGATTAAGCAAGTTTTTACGAAACCGCGCGGCTTCGACGGCGGCTAGGCCGGCTTCGATGGCATCGTGGCACTCACGGCCGCCACCGTCGTAACAATGTGGCCCCAGTTTTGCGACATACCGTGCGCAAACACTGACGCAACTCGCCGGTCTAATTGCGTTCGTAAACACCTCCACCAGATCAGGCTTCGGCGGTGTCTGTGCGGCGGTGAGGGCGTCGACAGCTTGAAGTAAATCAATCGCTGCCGAGGCTAGGTGTTTTTCGGTTCGTTGAGCCTGTCGCCACGCCTTCGCAGCCTCTATCACCGCATCTTTCAGCGCCTGATGCGGGTCGGTGGGGAGGGGGCGGAAAACATCAGACCGCACAACATCAGTGCGGTGATCTTTAGTGCCATGGCGGCGAATAAGGGCAGATACCCCATTTATCTCCACGATATCCACCATAGCCCGGTCGCCTGCTTTCCACTCCGTCATTATTTAGACTCCTTCAGTTTTTCTTCCAGACGAGTGATGGCGTTTTGCAGTTCTTTCCGATCAAAAAAATCATTCATGACAATCGCCTTGATTTCCGCCAGCGGATCGTATGGTGCGCGTTCGAAGCTGACAACAATGGCTGCTTTAATAATTTTGGAGTGTGCGTCATACTTTGACATAGACCCACTCGGCGCGTCGATATACTCCATCGCCGCATTCACCAATACCGATTCAGCGTTGGTGATCGGGTGAGGGATGTGGTGGACAAATAGCAGGTCAATAATCGCCGTTCTACCAAAACGATTGATATTCACTGAGGGGTGTCCGTCCTGATCAATACTTAAAACCCGCAATCCAATCAGATCACCAACTTTAACTTCTGACATTTTTTATTATCCTTTAAATATGCAATACCGGATATGCAGGTCCACTATCAGTCATCTTCACAGAAAATGAACCTCCAAGATTAACTACTTGGTTACGCAAATCAAGTATTTCTTCGATACACGCTTGATACAAAGTGTCCCAAGGTTTACCATAGTTGAGTGCATTTTGCAAGATTGGAATGATATCTCGCTGACAAATACTGTCTACCGTATTCATAGTGTCCATCACTTCTTATCTCCTTTAAGACCCAAATAACTAAGAACACCATCAACCCAACCATTACCAACCGTTACGACAGTAGAAGGAAGATATGGCACCTGACCATTCCACTTCTGAATTGCTGTTGCTTCGGCGGTCTTAATATTGATATCTGCCTGAGCATTCATATAAGGCACAGCGGGCATCATAGCAGCAGAAGAAGCAGCACGTTGGGTTGCAATAAATACTTCGTCTATACTCTTCTGAATGGCATCCGTATATGTTAGTGTGCCAGAATAACCAATGTAGTCGATGGTGATACCCTTCTCAGCAAAATGCTTGGTGAGATCACTACGAAGATCATCCATAATAGCAGACGCCTGGGCATTACCATCAGTGAAACTCAATTTCATAAATCGCTGGGCAAGTGCTGCTTGAACATAACCACGAACGACGGTATCCATAATATCACTCAAAGATTTACCCTGAGAAGTGCTGGCAAACTGACTGGCAACATCGGTGAATTGCTGATTTTTCGTTCCAAACCAATATAGAAATGTGGCAGCATCTTCTTCTTTTACCATAGCACCGATTGAAATACCAGCACCAATTGTGATACCTTCTCGGGATTGGAACTGAAATCCTTCCTTCTTGGAACTAGTGCCACGATCAGCAGCGTCAACCCATTCACGCATATATGGTGTGCGATCAACAAGGATCAGTAGAACAGAAGGCACGTAGTAGTCCATTGTTCCCCAATTTGGATTATGAACCAATGTATGAGGAACCATAAAACGCTTTGTTGCTACCTTGGCGTCATCAAGAAACTTTTTAGAACCAAAATTCGTCTGAGTGTTCTTGGTATCGCCCACAACAGGGATAGCAAATGCTGACTGGTTTGCCTGGATCATCACGAACTCAGGATTATCCTTGGTTTCATAATAAGCAAATGCCTGTGTAGCAAAAGTGGTAAGCAAAGTAGCAGTCAAAAGAATTTTACGCATTACTTTTTCCATTCGTATATTCGAGGATTTTTTTCAAAATTTCATCAGTAGTTTCTTTTACAAACAAAACACGTCTATTACCAGCACCATCACTTGCTGATGTAAATTTCAAATATGTTTCACCTTGTTTCCAAATACCAAAAATTTCCACCAACCCCATATTAGCAACAACAGAGTTATCAAACAAATCAGTTAGTTTAATGAATGCCATATCACTTCATATCCTTTAGAGAATGAGCATATTCCAGATGCTTAATAATAGAAATGCTTTCCTGGCCTAGTTTAGTATCACCGCGAGTGTTTGTCCAGTGCTCAATTGCTTCTGGAATAGTGAAGAACCTACAACCGGCAATGATCCTGGTAGTCCCATCATCTTCATCAAAAATGGCAAAAGTATAGTTGTCGCTACGATTAGCAGTTAGGAGTGTATTTGTAATCTTAGCATTGCCATAGACTTTAGCATTGCTATAAATCCACGCATTGCCGAAAACCATCGCATTACCGAAAACCATCGCATGATCATAGACCTTAGCATTACCATGGACATTACCATTGTCATAAACCCAACCATTACCATAGATCATAGCATTATCGAAGACCTTAGCATTACCAAAGACCCTGGCATTACCACAGACACAAGCAGTATCAAAAATCCACGCATTGTTACGGACCCCAGCATTGTCGCAGACACTAGCATTACCAAAAACTTTAACATTGTCAGCGACACTAGCATTATCGCGGACAACAGCATTGTCATATACCCTATTATTGCAATAAATCTTAGCATTGCCAGAGACCCTAGCATTACCAAAGACACAAGCAGCAGGTCCAACATAAGCAGTATCAGCAACAGTGGCGGTATCAGCAACCCAACCACCACCATATGAGTGTTGATGTGCTGCTACAGGTCCATTACCGTCTTGAAAATCATACTTTGTTTCGTTAGTCATTATTAATTGTCCTTGAACAACTTAACAAGTGGTCCATACCAAATTGCGATAAAGGCAACCAGCAGCACAGCAACAGGCATTCCAGACCCATTAAACCAAGTAGAAGCAACCTGAGTGCCAATATAAGCGGCGTTGCTATCACTCAATTGTTGTGCTGCCACGGGTCCACTAACCAAAGGACTGACAATTTCATGTGTGCGGTTTAGTGCGGCAAAACCAAGAATAGCAGCAGTGGAAAGCAAAAGACGACTACGCATTGTATATAATTCCTTACGTATTTTTTAAGAAACGCTGAGCTTCTTCAAGTGTATCGAAGAGCACAATATCACCCTGTTTGTCACGGATATGATTACCGGGTAGACCATCACGAGCAATTGCAAAATGATCATAGATATTGAAGCGCTTCTTACTTGTAGAAGACTGAAAGATCTGAAATCGATCATTAATCACCGGACTCTTATAGCCGACAATGTTTTGATCGACAATAGTAACATTAGCCATGCTGGCCGATTTATACGCAATGCGGCCGGCTTTCTTAGTGACTCGAGACTTAGTCACTACCTTCTCTACAACTGGCTCAGACTTGGCAGGCTTAGTCACCTTAGCTTTCTTTTCCTTGACCGGCTTTTCCGGTGGAGCTTTAGCATCCTTGGCTTTACGATCATACACGCCACGAGGCATATCAGGTTCCTTCATTCATCATCATGGTCCCTTTATACCATTGCCTCGAAAATAAGTATATGCTCAATTTTGCATAGCAGCTATTCACTTGGTGCTATGTACCTAATTTTCTAGCGATGGTATATTAAGACATAATGTGAATGAGGTGTAAATACATGTTAACTTACTGGGATATTCCGGATAAACTTGACCGTGACAAGATCATTGCTGCTGGTGAGTTTTATCTATCAGTGTTGGTTAGCAACCGGTTGGCACGCAACCTCGAGATCGAAATTAACTTTGTTAAGGGAATGCGGCGAGCTCGACGTGTGGATGCTTCGATGAACTGGGAAGACAAACCGACTAAGCCTCGGGAGTTCTCTATTGATATCGATGCATCAATGCCTATGAAGAAGGTATTGACCACGCTGGCTCATGAACTTGTGCATGTTAAGCAATATGCCACCGGTGAAATGCGGGATCGTGATAACGCCATCGTAGAATGGATGGGTGAAAAGTATAATCAGGATGAGCTCGAATATTGGGAACATCCTTGGGAGATCGATGCTTATGGTCGAGAAGTAGGATTGTATATAAGGTTTATGCGTAATTATGGAGAGAAAAATGTCAAAACGAAAATTAGTAAAACGAAACCCTATCGCTAGGGCTTTGGCAGATCCGCTTTATAGGAAGCGTGTTGTTAAGTCTAAAAAGGTATACACTCGCAAGAAAAAGGGGAAGCTCAATGCTTCCCCTTATTTTTATCTAGTAACTCAATAATCTCTTCACGAAGTGGTTTTAAATCATTGTTTACTAATTCCAAATACCACTTATGATCATGCAGTTTATTAGCATAATCTATAGCAATTTTTGTTTCGATTAATTTTTCAAGTTTCTTAAGAAAATCTTCACTCTTCATATGCTTCAATCTCTTCTACTTCACTTGATAAATGGAAGATAATGGCTTTTGAATCAGGATTAATTTCTTGTTGTATATTAAGAAGCTCACGCAATTTCATAAGCTTCTTAATAGCTTTTGAGATAGTTTCCCTAGTAACTTTATCATTGTTATCCATCTCTAAGTCTGTTAGAGCACCATGCAGATTTTCATCTATAGATTCATCGACACTAATATAAGTGCCATCCGATAGCATTTCAGTTCTATAATCTGGAAACAATGTATTAATTACAATTCGAAGCTGCTCATTTTCAGGCAGCTTTTTCTTTTTCTTTTTCCATAACGAAAACATAGTTTATCTCTTTTTGCCAAGGTTATATTTTGTTACCAATTCCCACTGATCTTTATCTTTGTGAGATATAATTTTAATTTGACTCATAGGAGCTCTGGTTTCAAAAGACTCATCACTACTTTCTATGGTGATTAAATTCCATTCTTCAAGTAGTGCTGCAATAGAGTTCCTTCTAGCAATATCTTCATCAGATATATCTGTAGGTTTACCGTCAAGAGCAAACATTTCTTTAAAGTGCACAATATAATATCTACCCTTCTTATGAAGGATGTGGCACGATTGAAAAAGTTTGTTTTCTTTCTTGGAGGCAACACCAATACGGGTTAGTGTTTCTTTAACTTTTAAAAAATCTTCTTCGGCTTTTAAGCTCACTTCTAAGAAAGAATCGATGATAGACATAGCAACACTCCATTTTTTATTCTATTTATTTTTGGAGTTTTTTACATCCGGATACACATATTTTGATAAGAATTCTTCTTGTTGTTTCTTATCAAGTGTCTTCCAAAATTGCTTTGTTCTAATCATATTATAACCAATCTTAGAGCCGACGTCTTTAAGGATCTGCTCTAACTTCTTATCAGAATCTGACTTCTTAAGCCATGCCTTATATTTTAGTTTCTTCTTTGGAATTGCTTGATAATAAAAGTCGTACTGCATGTCCTTGTCGAGGAAGTGGTAAAGATTCATTGTTTCCGCTTCCTCGAAGGTTTCGATATGTGACGCAAAATAGCGGTTTGCTATCCAGGGCACATACTCCTTCGAGTGATCGATATAGTATTCCTTTTTGTCGGTGATCGAAAAGATCATCTTCCATGTATCTACTGCCTCACTCATAGAAATTCACAATTCATCATTACTTCTACAAAAAATGAAACCAAATTAATTTCCGGATCAGCTACGAATGCTGCTTTATATTGATATTCAGCAATAAGCTTAACCATAGGCGGAATAGAACGCTTAGTAAAGTACTTAGAAGATTGATCATAGATCGAACGAAAGATAGCGGAAGTTTCAATATCCGAATTTTCATGGACCCACTTACGAACATCATCGAACTGCTTGTTCTTACAGAAACCAATAACAGTTCCAATAGTTGCATCTTGAAAATCACTCAAGATCCCACTATCAATAGCACCGGTTGCAGCATAACGCTGTAACTCATTAAGAACTCGACGCCAATCTGGAAAGTGTTTTTCAATAACTACACCAAGGGTAGCTCGTTCATAACCAACCTTTTCTTGAATAAGAATTTGCTCAACCCGTTTCAAGAACTGAACCGCAAGCTTACCCATTTCTTTCTTTGAGATTCGGAAATCAATCACCGAACAACGAGAATGAAGAGGATCAATGATCTTATTCTTATAATTACAAGTTAGAATAAAACCACAGTTCTTAGAGAACTCTTCCATAAAATTACGAAGAGCTGGTTGGGTAGAATTAGGATTTAGATAATCAGCCTCATCAAGAATTACATATTTCTTTCCACCGGTAAAAGAAACCGATGAAGCAAAATTCAAGATCTCATTGCGAAGGGTATCGATATTACCATTCATAGATCCATTGATCATGATATAATCGCAGCCAAGCTGGTCGAGCATAGCACGAGCAACGGTTGTCTTACCAATACCAGCGCCACCAGATAAGATCAAATTAGGAATATTCTTTTGATCTACGAAAGTTTGAAAAGTCTGTTTGAGTTCAGCTGATAGAATAACATCTTCAATTTTATGTGGACGATATTTCTCGACCCACAAAAAGTTTTCAAGCATTAGAAACTCCATAATATAAAAAAACTAGCCAGGGTTATTATACCACTGGCTAAAATAAATGTCAACCGAAAGTTGAAGCAGACTCAATAGCAATCCAATAAGTTGCATCTTGACCAACAAACTGTGAGATACCCTTAGCAGACAACTTAACTTTATAATCACCTTCAATCATCTTTAAATTTTCAGACTTAAAGATAGCGCGGAAAGTCTTATCAGTCTCACCAATCTCAATGTTGTAAGTATCAGCCGAAGTATCTTTCGAATTGACAGCTTGAAGAAAAATCTTCTCACCATCACCAGCAATTGCAATTTCAGGAAGACCAAGAACACCAAGAGCCTTAGTGATGCTTTGAATATCCTTACTAGAAACATCACATTCTACATCAATGGTAGGAAGCTTAATCTCTTTATCCGGAGCAGTTAGAATAACCGATGCATCGGCAAAATGATAGTTCATCGAATGACCATTACCCTTGATCTGAACACTATGATCACCGAAGATTAAATTTGGATCATTAACAAGTGAGATACAGCTAATGAAACGACCAAGTTCATAGATAGCAAACTTATGAGGAAAAGTATCGGGAACTGTGGCTTTTGCCATGATAGTCTTATTGGAAGAGATCGTCGTCAAGACGTTCCCCTCCTTAATGACGATCGACTTATTGATATTAGCGAAGTTCTTAAGGATATTCAAAGTCTTTGCATTTAGTTTCATGATATAGATTCCTAATTATTTCTTTTTCTTGAGAAGAGTGGGGTCGGCGGTGGCAGATGCACCAATAGATGCAAGGTCGGCTAGAGATCCACCAAAGATATAAGAACCAACATGTTGCATCTTCATCCATGGGCAATACCAAGTCTTCAAACCAATCTTGGCCAAATAGTGACAGAACCAATAGTCTTCGGAAAGGTAACGCTTTGACTCTGGTTCAATTTCAGCTTGGAAATACATCATAATTTCACGAGAACCATCAAAGTGTTCTGTTCGAACATGATCTGGTTTATAATGATATTGAGGATAAGCTGCTCGGAACTTTTCAAATGTAGAACGGCGGATCATCATAAATCCAGTTCCAACTTCAGAAACTTCGATAGGTTCGTCAATGCGGAAAGAACCACCACCATTCTTTGGATTAAACACATAGTCACCAACGAATCGTTCTAATACATTTGGATCTTCATCGGCGATGCCCTTATCGACTGCTAGCTTAATCTTTTCCCAGCTAATACACTTCTTGGGGTAAGGTCCTGCAAGAACATCATAATCAGAATCATCACTCTGTAGAGCAAGTAGAGCTAGGACGTCATGCGGGTTAAAACCGATATCTGAGTCAATGAACATCATGTGAGTGCAATCTGAACGAAGGAACTCATCAACACAATAATTACGAGCGCGAGTAATTAGAGATTCATTGAACAAAAAGTAAGAACGCAAAGTAATCCCGTTTGCTGTACAGATAGAAGCTAAATCGGCGACAGACTTAGTAAACATACCAGCGCACATGCCGCCATACATTGGAGCAGCCAAGAAAATACTACGCTTACGCATTTCTTCGATAGGAACTGAAATTTCCATATTTTATTCACCCTTTGTTTTATAATGATCATTATAAAGAGTCAACATGATGTAATGCAAAGCTTTCATCAGGTCGTCTTTATTTTTGCCTTTTTTGGAGCCATAGCGCCAAAGATATTTTTCTGCTGTATCCAGACATGTAGTAGAAGCGGTGCCGCGCGCAATCCATGCATCAAGGCATTCTAGCTTTTCTTTCTTATAATGCTCACCATAAGTTCTATCAATATATTGGAGCATATCATTAAGGATGTCTAGTTCTTTGTATTTATAATTATCTTTTTTAGATGTAAAAATTGATGCATCATTCATAATAAAAGAATGAACACCATTAAAATTTATTGAAGGAGTATATGTGGTTGTATCCGGAATCCTAGGAATAGGGTTGATATTACCATCATTGAATACTTTTGACATAATAAAATTCCTTTAGCTAAAGAAAGACTCTAAAGATGAAACATCTTCACCTTTAAGTTCATGAGTCTTAGTATGATTATACTGATAAACTAATGAACTGTCAACATAATTACGCTTACCTTCAAGCACTGCTTTCACTTCTGTAGCCATATCTTCTGCAGTCTGGAATGGAACATTTTGGCAGATATGATTATAGCTCTGTGATGGCTTAAGAAGTTGATAATCCTCCGGAAGACCCATGATTGTCATAGCTTCACGATAAGTGATATATCGATCTTCATATGGATGGGTTAACATTTTTGGATAGTGTCCAACAAAAGCTCCAATATAATTCTTTGGAACAATTGTACCACGGCGCATAATGTTCTTGCCTTCATCAAGCTTGTGGAACATTCGGTCGCACTTCTCTACTTCTTTATCAAGGCCCTGTTTAGCCATCCATGCGCCTACTTGCTTATACGTATGACCATGACCTTCGATTAAGCTTTTAGCATCAAAGTAACGTACCGAAACATCTTCAGCATTTAAAATATCAAAATGTTGTCGATGAGTAATACCACCATGAACTTCTTCTAAGAGATAGCGATAATATGGATCTTGTGTTGGAGTATTTTTGTTAATTACTTCCATCATACTATTTGATTTAACACCGGTGATCACATTTTCGATCCTAGTGTATGGTCGACGATAATATTCCAAAAGAGGAGTTTTATTGTCATGCCAGAAGAAATAGAAAGTACGCTCTCTAACTTGTGGTACTCCATGCAATAAACTCTTGGTGCGATAGAGAGTCATTGTATAACCATTTTGCTTACCAATCTCGATTAATTGATTACGAATTGGTTCACCAATCTTTCCTGCAAGCGCCGGAGCATTTTCACCCCAAAATACCTTTGGTTTCATTTCACCTAAGACATATTTTGCAGTCTCAATCATCCACTTATTATTGGGGTTGTGTTCACCATAACCCATGGAAAATAAAGATAAACCTGCACATGGACAAACAGAAGAAACAATATCTACATGATGAGGATATTTACCACCTTCATCTAAAAGATAATATGGAACTTCATTATTCCAATAGTTTAGAAGGTGAGATTCATTAGCTTTGAATACCGAATATGAAAGAATATAATCAGGACGTGATCCAAATACTTTCGTAGATGCAAGAGCTTCACCACCGATAAGTGGGATAATAGTCGCATGTTTCATAAGAAATCCTCAAGTGTAACTTCATTGTGTATACTAATATTTATATCTGGAGTTTTCATTCCATTCCATTCCCAACCTTGCCAGTGAGGATAAAACTCCCTCGATAGGTGAACAGACTTGGGCTTTTCCATATACTTAAAATCAAGTTCTCCATGGGTGTTAATTAGTTTGGAAGTCCATCTAAAAAACTTAACATTCTTACTTTGACATTGAAGAGCCTGGTCAATGAAAATATTTCGAATATTATTTCTCTCATGCCATGAACCATAAAAAGGAGTGCCTTCATACCAACCGGTCTTAGGAATTGAGCGTTTGGGGTTCTCAATAGGTAATGGTTCATAGAGTTTAATAGCTGCGCCAGTGAGTTTAGAGACCCGCTGAGCTTCGGTAAAATAATCCTTCACAAGCTTACGTGTGGCCAGTTCTGGATCATCCTGCCTAACCAGATGATGACGGATGTCTATGTTACCAAAGTAGTATTCAAGCTCTTTAAACTTTTGATTGCCATTAATAATAAAACTATCTAAGCCAATCTTTAGTGCGCCATGAAGTGTTTTAAATGGTACAGAATTTATCATCCAACCTGGGCGATACATGCAAATAGCATGACTGTCACCCATGGCAATCTTATCATAATGAACAAGAGTATTTGGATTTATTGTAACAGATTCTTTTTCCATTCGAAGGATATTATCCCAGTCGACTTCTGCCCATCGCGAATCAATTTCTTTATTCTTTTCATTGGCTAAGTCGACTTTATGCTTTAGTTGTGCATGATAGTCAGGAAAGTCGATGATCAGAGAATATACTTTACCTTTAAACTTAGAAAAATTTACAAAGTTATCTACATGAGGAAATTCTTTTAAGCCACCAAATAAATTCAGATGACCACTCCAATCATTTCCATGATAAACATAAAGAGTATCAAACTTATTGAAGTCGATGTGATACAAATCAAGTGACATATTCACTGTCACATCAACACCGGCATGCTTAAGCTGGTCGGCATAAATTACACCTTGACCAGCTCTATGTGATGATAAGTTTTTAGCTATTGGAATGAATGGCGTTGCTAGCAATGCGGGCATTAATATTTTTCTCCCAGTCTACATTTGAGTTTATTTTATCATAGATTGTCTCATCTGTCAACTGTGGTTCTTTACCAACATTCCAGAATAAGATATTTTTTCCAGTATTTTTAGGGATATATTTCCATACTTTTGCATCATAAGATCTAACTGCCGGAAACGGCGGAAGGTTCTTTTGCTTTTCATCAGTTTGGAATGGTAATGGTTCGCTAATAACTTCAGCACGACCGAGTTCGCCGGCCTTTAAGTTTCTTGCAACTGCAATAGAATAAAACTTTGCTTTAGGCCAAGCAATCTGAAGAGCTCTAGATAAAACACCGGTTGAAATAGCAACATAAACTTCATCTGGCGGATCAATCATTGAAGCAGCATGAACAATACCTGCAGTAGCATATTCATGTCTTAAACCAAGTGGAACAAAGAATGCACCGTTTTCTTCGGCCCAATCTTTAGCATATTTGTTAAGGTTTGGCATTGCCGCAATACGTTTGAAGATTGGCTTAGCCCCTTGTTCGATGCAACATGCTTGATGTAATGAAATTCTTTGACACGCCGGCATGAATAGTACTACATCTTTATTTCGGTGTCGTGCTACATCCAAGATTGATACGCCTGCTAGGCCAACACGTGGTTGAGAATAAACTATTGTTTTATTATTGGACTTAAAGGCTAACAAGTCACCTGCTCTTGTTTTAGTACCAACAATTAAATCATCTCGAACTACTCTTACTCCTTCGTGTTCAATAACAATTGGATCTGGATTATATGGAGTCCAACCATAAGCAAGTTCTAGATAATACTTCTTTGCATCTTCATAAGTGCTACCTGGCCAAAGCAATGCTTCTTTATTAATTCCATCAATAACGTGATTATCATGCGCCATTATATTTTCCTGTCTTAAGAGACCAATTTGTAGGATACACCCAATCATAGGGAATTTGCTTAGTAGTCTGTTTTACACCATTACGAATCGCTATGTGCTTATAAAAAAAACAGAGCTTATCCTCAACGTTGAGATATTTTTGTTTTTGAATGGGATTAAGCGGGTGTTCGACCAAGTACTTCATATGTTGTACAAATTCATGCCCGGCCTTATTAGTCGGGTTGTATTGTCCATCCTCATCGATCTCGTATTGTGCTTTACTCATATAGTTCTGACAATTCATAACTTGTGATAAACCATCAAAAAAACCAGTACCACCATGAAGGAAGCTTTCTGGATCTACCCATTCAGGATGAGACATAGCTATGTGTCTTGCTGCATTCTTACATGGATACATTGCATTTTTGAATCCTTGTTTTTCAACAAAATGTGTATTCAAAAGCTTAGCAAATTCCATCATGGTGTATGGTCGATTTTTAGATCCAATAATATGATGCATTTGTTTTGCGCATAAAAAAGGTCCAGTAATCAGCCATTGTTTAACATTAGTACCTTTAGGGTAATATATCTGAAAAAGGTCTGACCTAGCATGTCTAACATCACTTTCCATTCTTTCTTTAAGTGATCCATTTTTCCAAGCCAAATATGTTTGCCAGTGTTCATTAGTAAAAGAAAATAATAAACATGCATTTAAAACATAAAGTGGATCATCGACCTGTGATATTTCATCTACAAATGGACACTCATGCCAATGAAGACGATGAGAGAATTGTTGATAGTTATCTTTTAGTAATGAATCTTCACGCTGATCATACGCAACACAAAAGTCAAAGAACTTTGCGGTTCTTTGCTCTTGTGTCCAATTTTTTAACCAACTTTCTTTAGGCTTATCTTTTTCATCCAATTCGACCACTGCCAAATTGTTATACATAATATCGTGTATATCTTCACCTAAAAAGTTAGCTAGAGTATTCATGGAGTTGTTTTACTTTCGTCTTATATTCTTCAATGCTCATGCCAATTTGTTTTAAAATAGTATCATCGGAAGGATGAGCAGTAATATTATTAAATGTTTTAACTAAACCTAGATCTAGCATTGGCTTTTGTCGACCAAATGGATGATCTTTAATTTTACAAGAAGACCAAATATTATCAAAATCTAAATGATTATAATCAGCACCAGGTCGAATATAATTTTCTACCCAACGAATAAAGTCACAACAAACATCTTCAGCATTATAAGGAATAGATCCTGTATCTTCATAGATCTTCATCATAACTCTATCGAGAAAATCTTCCTTATTAATCTTCTTAGTTGGAGTTGCCAAATAAGAGATGCATTCTACTGCATTTGTCCCATAATAAAACATTGATTCTTTGTTAACATATTGCGGAAACCAATCAGCAATATCAGCAATAACTGCAGCATATTGGAACTTATAAGCATTCATCCCATTATCATTATTCCACTTAAACATAAAATCACCGACTTCACGTAAATCTTTCTTTTGTGTAGAAGCTTCAAACCATTCTGCCATATCTCTTGCAAGACGGGGTGCATATTCACAGAGATAATAATCACCACCACGCTTATATCCAGTAATTGGCTTTGGAAAGCTGGGAAATTGATAACCGATCGAAGTATAAAAAGTAGAATTATAATTCTTAATAAACTTAGTCATCTCTTCTATAGTCTTATAGTTATAGAGATGAAGTAAAATTGTATTGTGATAACCAGATGGCTTAGTAGAATAATTAATTGCTGAACCGGTTACTCGATGCAAAATGAAAATATAAAGCCATTCAGGTAACTTAAAGTCAGCATGCTTACCGGTCCAATCATTAGCAACCATTTCACGTTGTCTAGTAACTTTACCGGCTTTCATCTTTTCCCAATAAGGATGCTGATCAGTCCAGCCATAAAAACAATCATTAATGATTTGTGAAAATCCAGCATATTTTCGTTCAACTACATCATAGAGTTCGACATGATGCATAAGGTCATCACCAACATCACTCTCTAAATGAGGCATCATTCCATATGGTGGCTTAAGTGAAACATTACATTTTTCTTGTTGATCAGAAGCCAATGCAAAATATCGCAAGAACTCATCATAATATTTAGTAGTCTCAATCATTGAGGAATACTCTTATAGTTCATAAGCTTCAACACCAGCTTCTTTAAACATTGACTTTGTTAAATCACCAGAATCTTTCCACTTATCGGCAATATTACCTGGATAGCACATAAACACGCGTCTAATACCAACTTGTATTACACCCTTAGCACATTCAGAACAAACCGGAAGTCCATAGACAAATAAATCTGCTTCATTTAGACTAACACCATTTAGAGTAGCATTATAAATGCAATTCATTTCACCATGAACTGTATATTTGTACTTAGTCTCTCGATCTTCAAGACGTTCTTTCGAATCATCAAAACGCCGAGGGAAACCATTATATCCCTGTGATAAGATCTGACCGTGTTTACCAACAGCAACAGCACCAATCTTAGAACTTGGATCTTTAGACCAAAAAGAAACATGCTCGGCCAATTTAAGGTAACGAAAAATCCAATCAGATGATAAGGTCGAAATGTCTTTCATAGACATGAAGGCTCCCAGCATTCCAGTAGATTAAACCACGTTCAATTTTAAGATCATGACAAAGCTTATCAAGCACATGTGATTGCCAAGCATAATCATTGCGATAACCTGCCCAGACGTCGTTAGAGCGCATTTGTACAATAGCACTAAGTGCATTATTTCTAATGACATATTGAACGGCATTTGTACACATAAAATCACTCATACCATCATGATTATAATCGTGCCACATACTTGGTCGGGTATAAATCATGATAGCTCGACGAGAATCTGGATTTTTAATTAATTCTTGTACTACATGATCATATTGATTTATATTACTTTCAGACCAAATACACCAACCATAGTTAGAATTAATATATCCAGCTAAAGAAGAAACTTGCTTCCAAATTGCAGGAGTTCCACCGGGGATATCATTCACATTACGTGACATGGATTCATACCATGCAATCTCACGATTTACATATTCCTGATTGACTTTACCAAAAATAGCAGATTCATCGGCAATAAAATTAGCATTAATAATTTCAAGCATCTTAACACCGGTCTTATCGGTGACATAGTATTCGATGCTCTTAAGATATTGAAAACGTTCTCTAATACTATTAACTGTAAGATAAGTGAACATTAAGTTTTCTTTCGATTCAAGAAATCACGAGTAGTATCTTGACCTTCCATTTTACCACGAGAATATGTGACAAAGAAAGATGCATAGTTAATCATGTCTTTGGCAGAATCTTCTAGTGATTCAAAGTTAGGTGTATAAGTTGGATCATTTTGCATTGCTTCCATTACCGACCGCATACGAAGCATTTTAGCATGCATAATCTCTAAAATAGTCAAACAACCAGATGGGTAGTAATCTGCTTGAGAAATATTTGAAGTTGGATTTTGATAGTCTCGAGACTTCTTGGTTTGAAGGTCAATGCATTCCTGCAATACGACCACCGAATAACGTTGTTTAGTTTCTGACATTATAGTTTAAACTTCTTGAAATTGCTACGCTTGGCAATGTCTTTATGATCAGGAGCAATCCAGCCAACTGGCTTAATCAAATCGGGCAAACCAAATGGATTAGGACGAGAAGCTTTAATACCTGGCTCTTTATTCATATTAGCTTCATGGACACGATCCCATGCTTCATTGGAAGCAACATTGAAGGCATCTAGTGTTCCAATAGCAACAACACAAAGATCAATCAAAGCATCGATAACATCATCTGCTTCAGTAGCCGACTTCATTTCATCAAGCTCTTCTTGCAAGAACTTAATTCGAAACTGAAGATATTCCTTGAGCATCTCAGGTTCAAGCTCATCAAACTTATTAGTAAAACCATAGTGATCATGCAGTTCTGCAATATCAGCAACCCAATTTTCAGACATAATATTTTCCTTATGAGATCCACGCAGGTGGAGTGCGATTTTTCCAAGAGTGGATATGTGACTTACCCATCTTATAATAGTTTCGATAATTGTCAATAGGATCTTTGCTAATAATATACTTTTCATCCATGCACGAAGGCATTGGAGTCATGTCCCATGTTTCTAACTTCTTAGGAGGAGACTGAAGCATATAACTAAGTTCGCCAAAACACTTATGTTTTTTACCATAACGATAAGTATATTCTTGACCCAAGGCAAAGAAATGTTCAACCAACCAGTCATAATTTAGAACAGACTGGCGACACCAGATAGCAGAAGGATGATTAACGTGTGTTGCTTGATATAACACATTATCTCGTGCATCATCGAGAATGTAACGTTTTACATTTCGATTAGTCTTGGACTTTCCAGCAATAAGACGACCATCCAAAACACGATGCGCGGTAGACATGAGCTGAGCTGATTCGAGAATCATTTTAACAACATGCTTATCAACCATATCGCGGGCAGATTGATGCGGATCAGAATCTAGGTAGAAGATATTCACTTAGGTTTCCACTTTTTAAAAGCTTGAGTACGATGAATAGGATTTGCCCTCGAATAAAATGGGATCCCATCCAGATAATCCATACAATGTTGGAAAGCACGTGCTGTTAAGCCGGTAAAAGTTTCTGTACGAACTTCACCATTAGGCATAGCAAAACGAACTCGACAATGCTGTGGCCTCTTTATCTTAACACGCATTTCTGGATATGTCAACGATGTTTCTTCAAGCATGATAATCGCCTCACTCGGTTGTACTATGCGAGGATTGAAACATGCAAAATTTTGCGGAGCTCCCCTCATTACAAACATTCTATAAGGAAAACCGACTTGAATAGCTGTAAGATAAATGGCATTATGTTCATACATAAACTTTACCATTTCTTGAGAAAGCTCCAATGCATCGAATGGCGGATCTTGAAACTTAAATGGTTCACTCTTTTGCTTTAAGATTGGATCATTATATTTTACTAAGTTCATTTCTTTTCTTTCGGTAAGAAAATTGCATTTTTAGGTTCACCAAAAAAGTAAACAGTTTCATAATCAAGACTTTCCAAAAAAGAATTAATTTCATCTTCTTTTTCGGTTAATTCTAAAACAATAGTGGGTTTACAGTTTTGAATAGTCTTTCGTGATCCAAGAAGAGCTTCATATTCATGTCCTTCTAAGTCTAAATGTAGAAGACTTAAGTCTTTTAGATCTAGACTATCGATAGTAATAGCATATATTTTAATAGCTCCTGTTTCTTTAATTTTGTGCATACCTACATTAATAGAGCTATGAATTTCCATATTAAGAAAACCACACATATCACTTATAGCTGTGTTAAATTTTATGATTCTATTGGACTGGCAATTTTCAGTTAGACAATTAAAGTTCATTGGATCTGGTTCAAAAGTGAATACTCTTTCAAAAAGATTTGAATAGAATAAAGGATACATTCCACAGTTGCCACCTGCCTGTAAAACTGTACTATTAGATTTAACATATTTTAAGATATCATTAGAATGATCATACCAATCTTTTAAGATAAAGTGATAGCATTGGTCATCTTTGGCTATCCATTTTAAAGGAATATCTACACCATTGAATTTTACTAATCTAGTATTAAACATTCTTTTCTCTCAAGATAATATGATGTTCATCGGTAAGTTCCCATTCAAGTTCTGTTTCTTCATCCCACCCCATCTTAAGAATAAATTCAGGTGGAAATGGAAGTAGAAGATCTTCTGAATCCGGATCTTGTTCAAAATAAGCTGTAAATTTCATATTATACCTCGATAGAACTAAAGTTCTTATTTTTAACAAACTTAATTGTATTATCAAACTTTTCAAATAACTGTTCTCTATGGGAGATAATGAAAACATTTGAGTCTTTAGCAATGCTATTAATAATCTTCAGTAGATCATCAGCAGCATTTCCATCCAAGCTCGAATCAAATACTTCATCAAGGATGAGAAGATTTGTGCTAAGAGAATTACGAAGTTTAGCAATAGCTCGCCAAGTGAAGAGAACAGCTAAATCAATCTTTTGCTTTTCACCTTCTGAAAATGAAGAATATGTGAAAGCATCACGATATCTAGACTTAATAGTTTCATTGAATTGATCATCCAATTGAAACTCACAAAATAAGTCAAACTCTGCCAAATACTTATTGATAAGTTTATTAATAACAGGAATATATTGATTGATAATCTTAGTCT
>Ga0208622_1000255_pt1 | contig 23733 bp, 28 predicted proteins | sample CryBogCBH12Jul09_FD_184621 | JGI IMG/M metagenome (GOLD analysis project Ga0208622, IMG submission 184621) | Freshwater microbial communities from Crystal Bog, Wisconsin, USA - CBH12Jul09 (SPAdes) | ecosystem: Environmental > Aquatic > Freshwater > Lake | place: Crystal Bog, Wisconsin, USA... | reverse complement strand
CCTGCGGCTCCTGCGGCTCCTGCGGCTCCTGCGGCTCCTGCGGCTCCTGCGGCTCCTGCGGCTTCTAGTCCGATTGATGCGCGCGGAATGCTTATTATTACTGGAGTCATTATGGTACTTCTCACGATTGTTACCTTTGTCTCCACAGGAAGTTTCTTAGCAACGTTAGTTGTTATCGCGATTCTTGTAGGTGTCGGTCTTATCCTGAATAAACTCGGATACTTTACTTTGAATCTGGCGGCCGGTACATTGTCTGTTGATTACCATGAAACTACACCTTCCGCACCTGCTCCTTCTACAGGATTATCGGGAGCTTCGCCACTTCCTATTGGAAAGATGGAAGTTTTCCATATTGGAGGAAATGATTACACGTATGAAGATGCACCTGCTGTATGTGCAGCATACGGAGCTGAAATTGCGACATATGACCAAGTGAACCAAGCATATATGTTTGGAGCAGAGTGGTGTTCTTACGGATGGTCGCAGGGTGCAATGGCTCTGTACCCAACGCAGGAAAAGACATGGGCTACACTCCAAGCCGATCCGGTTGCTAAGACCAACTGCGGTCGTCCTGGAATTAACGGCGGATATTTTGATACGGCAACCAAATTTGGAGTGAACTGCTATGGTATCAAGCCGCAAGATTCCGGAACTACATTTCCTCTACCTCCTCCTGGAACTGATACCACGGCATTTGACCAGGCCGTACAGAAATTCAAATCGATGCTGAAGACGATTCCAGTAAACCCATTTAATCGTGCCGCATGGTCGGCGTGGAATCTATCTGCGCATACATAATAAAATGAGCACGGTGAACAACTATGTTATGAACAATCCTACCAATCGCAAAATATATGTCCCGGGAGATGAAGAGATAACCTCGGCCCCCGTGACCTACCCAAAAAATCCTGCTGAAACCGACCAGACTCATCGTCAAATGAACTGGCTTCATCATAAACCCCAAGACCACGCCATCTTTCCAATCCAATCCGAAGCTGTAAAAATAGAAAAGAAAAAGCCGTAAGATTAATAACAAAGATGATTGAGCTTGCTCTCCTTCTAGGACTTGGAGCTGTCGGGTATATGCTCGCAGTCCAACCCAATCCACAACCACAACCTACGACTGAGAATTTTGCAAGTTTATCTGCTCGCCCCACGCGCGACATTAATGACCAAGTCAATCCGGACTTGTCGAATAAGGGACACAATAATGAAGTCCCGTATTTTGGCGCGAATGTGACGCAAAGCATGTACTCTGGTGCGACAGAAGGTGTTATGGATAATCATACTGGTGCAGGCAAAGAGTATTTCCAGAAGAAGGAGGTACGTTCATTCTTCGATGCTAAACCCGCTACCGGCAACCCATTTGGAAATCAGGATGAAAGTGATTTCTACCAGTCTCGTATGGTAACTGGTCAGAACATGAAGAATGTGTTCCCAATTGACCAGCTCCAGGTCGGTCCAGGTGGAAATGACGGGTACACGAATCTGCCCAAAGGTGGATTTCAGCAGGCTCAGTTCCGCGAATATGCTCTGCCGAAAACTACGGATGAAGTGCGCATTGATACGAAACCCAAACTGTCGTATGAACCACCAGTTATTCCCGGAGCAAGCACGGTTACCGTCCCCGGAATCCAGGCTGATGTGAACAAGAATCGCCCCGACCGCTTTGCCGTTTTAGGTATGGACCGTGTGAACACTGCTGTTGGTGCACAGGTCGCACAAGCACATTACCCTGAACAGGTGCTGAAGACCCAGGCTCGCGAATCTACGTCATCTCAATACTATGGTGCTAGCAACAATGTGGCTAGCGTTGTTGCCTCGTATGTTCGCGCATTCACCGAACCGTACCAAGAGTTCATGAAACTCACGGCGGAAGGCCGCCCCGGTCCAGCTGGCGCACAGGGTACGGGTACAGCCCTTGGTGCCGACATGTACTCTGTCCAGACCACGAAAGACGAATCTGTCTTATCTGATGCGACGCGCTTCAATTCTGGAATGGTCAGTTTGAATGCTTCCGGTGAACATCTTGGATCGTACACGTACAACGCTCCACTCAAGCAGGATGTATACACCGAACGCAACGGCCCCGAGATTCTTTCGGCCTTCACGAACAACCCGTATTCACAGAGACTAGATTCTATCTAATAATAATGGACATCATTCGAGAACACCTTATGTACAAAGATGTACCTATTCGAATAGAGATAGATTCTCTAAAACACCAAGACCAGTATGAAGTCATACGTCTTCTTCTCGCGTGTCGCGATTCAAAAGAAGACGTGTGTGTTTCCACGTCTGATAAAACGAATACGTATATTTTAGAACTTCTGAAAGAACTTCGAATTAAGACCGTCGCGACCGGCGCACCGTAAATCTACGTCTCCGTCCTCCTCCCGGGGTTGTGACTGCCGGTGCCGGTGCTGGAGCTGCTAAAGAAGGATTAGCTAGTAATTCATTTTTGCGTTTGATTAATGCTGCCCTACGGCTCGGATCAAGATTTTGGATTTTTAGTTCTGTTTCTATATCTGCAACACTCATAATGTCTTTTGCCCTCACCTTCTGACCTTGTTGACCTTGTTGACCTTGTTGACCTTGTTGACCTTGTTGGCCTTTATAAGCTTCAAGCCTGCTCTCAATTCTCTTTTCGTACTCTTCTAGTTTCGCCAGGTCGCGCTTGTACTCTTCATCCGCCAACTTGTCTCGTCCAATAACACACTGGCTCACAGCTTTCGTATCCCACTTGAACGAGTCAATAGCCCCACCTACCTTCACATCAACCTTTCCAATATTTGCGCGCGCATTCTCTACAGATGCGAGCTTGAACATTGCGGTTCCAACTTGTGAATCGGCCTGGCTCGATAAACGCTGAGCCTCGGCCAAAATAGATTCAGCTCCCAACATTTTGGGCTGCAAAAGCCTGATTTGAGTATCTACCAACGCTTTCGCCAACCGCTTCGATGTCTCTATATCTGCTACTGGTGCTGGTGCTGGTGGAGTAGTTGGGCCCCGTTGTAACATAGTCGGTGTGAGGAGTGGTTTTCGTACTCGGGCTGGTGCTGGGCGATTTAGCACATTATTTCGTGCAGCGCGTGTTTGTTCCAGAGTTGGAGGAGTTGGAGACGGAGCCCGTGCCCGTGCCTGTGGGGTAGTTTGGCCCTGTTGTAACTCAGTCGGTGTGAGGAGTGGTGGTCGTACTCGTGCTGGAGCGGGTTCTATGAGATTGGATGTCGATGGTAACGGACCTTCTTCCTCTTCTGGTTCTGGTTCTATGAGATTCGATGTCGATGGTAATGGACCTTCTTCCTCTTCTGGTTCTGGTTCTATGAGATTCGATGTCGATGGTAATGGACCTTCTTCCTCTTCTGGTTCTGGTTCTACAAACCTACTTTGAGAACGTAATGGACCGGTGCGCATAGGTCCTGTATGTAGTGGTTGAACTTCTCGCGCTGGTGCTGGTGCTGGTGATTGGACTTCTTGTTCTTCTTCATTAGTCTGATATGGCCTCCATGGTCCCGACATAACATCATTCATATAGGATTGGTAACTTTCCGCACCACCAGCCATTCCAAGATGTCGTTTCAAAGCGTCAAGATCCTGATTGTATTCTGGATTAGAGTACGTTCCCGACATCCGGACAAGTTCACGAAGTCTATCCGTTGTTGGATCTTGCTCAATTTGTGCACCCAGTGTTTGAAATGTACGAATCAGTGTCTCTACCGGCATCCCCTTAAACGGAGCAGCAAATGTTCCAGACCGTTTCGTTGGGTCCACGGCAATTTGGACAGCAGTATACGCTTTCTCCCGCGCATCCACTAACGTTTCCACAACTCCAATTACCTCGTCTGCTTTGTCTATTAAACCACATCGTCCATCAACTTCCACCTTAAGTTTCTTTATTAGGTCTTCGGCTGCATCAATAGAGATTTGGAGACATCCGTACCTCGATGAAATCTTGCGTTCCTTTCGTCGTTCATCCAAACACTTTTTCTGTTGCTTCACGTAGTCTCGAAGCGCTACCATAAAGACTTTCAGCGCATCCGTCGGACTTTTCTTAGCTGTTGTCCGGCTCTCAAGCAACTTTTCAAGACCAGCTTTTTCAATATTTAACCTATTGATTTCCTGGGAATTCTGTAACATAGTCGGTGTAAGGAACTGTGCGGGTGCTGGTCCTGTGGCTCCTGTACCCGGAGTACTTAATCTATCTATTTCGGCCGTTAAGGCAACAATTCTTGCTTGGGTAGCCGCATCATCTTTATTCAAGTCTCCCCGGTCCGCCTTTACGGCTGCATTGTAAACTAACTCTGCACGGTCAGCTTCGGCTTTCTTCACATGTGCTTCGTCACACGCATCATTTGCCGCGGCATCTTTCTCTTCATGCTGGGTTTGTAAACTCAAAAGCTCCTCTCGTTTTAATACCAGTGTTTCTTGAACTTCGCGCATCGTTGCTTCAGCTGGCGTATCACCCGCATACGCCGCAGTCTCAAGGTCTCGCGTTACATCCTGGAATCGAGCAAGTGCTTCATCTACCGCTTCATACTTTGCCTTTTCGGGTGTTGCGGGCAGATTTTTGAAGTTGCGCGTAGCTACGGCCAAGGCAGACAAAAGACCGTCGGCAATATCGAACTTTGATTCAGGGTCATCCGAAGAACGAGTAGTCGCATTTTTAAGATTGTTTTCTGCTTGGGTTTTCGCAAGGTACTCGGGAATATCGCCGGAACTTTTGGCTAGATTCATTGCCCGAACTAGCTTTTTCATGGCGCTTTCGTACACTGCTGAACCCTGAATCTTTGTGCGGGCTACCGATAATTCGTCCGGAGTAGGAACAGAATTCGCAATCATCCAGTTCTGAATAATCGTATTGGTGAGATTGATGTACTGCTGTACAGTGCTCAGCGTGCTCTTAGAACATGATGTTTCACGCGCAATATCTTCGCGCAAATCACGGCTTTTCTGCAGAAGTTTTCGAGAATCCGCCAGCTTGCGGGAAAGCGCAGACAGAACCTCGTTGGCCTTTTGCGAACTCACGCGCTGACCAGACAATTCGTCCACCTCCTTTTGAGATTTTTCAACTTTTGCTTTTGCTGCTGTGATTGCGGGTTCATCCCCTGCCTGTTCGGCCGTTCGCAATTCATCGTTTGCTCTCGCTAAACGTGATTTCGCTTTATCCAATTCAGTTCCAACTTCACTCTCGGGATCGTAAAACATAACTTCTTCGGGAGTATACCATTCTGTCTGCTTGGTATTCGCATCTTTCCCACACGAAATTTTCAGTTTCAGGTTTTCAGCAGCTGTGGGGTCTATTCCTCGCACAATGCCTATATCGCCATACGCCGATTTACCCAGACATTTACGACCCTTTGCACTTTCCATGACTCGTACAAAAGAACCTACAACTACTTGACCCCCAAATACTGGAGTTCCAGTCTTATCATCAATTTCCGCCATTTCCAAATCTTCGGGCTCGTACCAATCTCCAGTTTCTTCTTCGGGATTCAGACCGTTGCAGATAACGTATACTTGCAAATTATCTGGCGAATCTTTCTGGATTTCTCCGACTGTTCCCATATCTCCAAACGCCGCTCGTCCCAAAGGTTTGCTTTTGAGAACCTCCCTGCGTTCCTCACGAATCTTGACCTTCACATCCAGTGCCGCAAGTCCTCCGAAAATCGGTACTCCAGTTCGGGGAATTTTTGAAGCAGGAACAGCTTCCAATTCGTCTTCTTTATAAACAACTTCGCGGTTCACATTCGAGTATTTCGTATCGGCTTTTCCGAAACATTTCACACGAACTAGACGTTTCGACCTATCGGATGGGTCAACATCGACCGTCATGACTTTTCCTATCTTTTCATACCCCGGATCAGCAAGCTTACCGTTAGGTTTTACTGGTGTTTTTCCATCTTCTCGCATAACCAGCTGAACAGACGATCCGATCCGAATCACACCGTTGCCTAGCCCTATCGCACGATCGGCACGTGGAGGACTCACAAACTGAAGTGTATCTCCATCATAAATCTGGTCTTCCATCTTCATATTTGTGTTGCTCGTAGGCGTAGCACGCACAAGTAATTGCTTGGTTTTTTGGTAGACTTGGATAACTGTTCCTGTAGAGTTGTAGTATGGACTTGCTAACGCTCTCGAATTTCCCGACTTCTCGGACGATTTGAGCTGGACAATTGATCCTTCAGTCGCATACCCTCCCATAATTTGAATTCCAGCAGCCTGAGGTCCTCCAAACACAACTTCTAAATCGTTCGCATCCACCGTCATCGTATCCACCTTCAGACCATTTTTGCGAACACATTTCACAGTGACTAGTTTCTTATCTTTATTGATAGACGTCACAAGTCCAGGTTCAGTGTTCGTGGTTTTAGCCAAACACGTATCAGCGAGTTTCTTGGTACTCGCACCCGCAATACGAACTTGGGACCCAACACGAATAATTGATCCAGAATTCAGAACGATTCCTTCTTCATCTGTAACCCCAAAATATTGAGATACACCAACCGCTCCCGCTGCGAATACAGTTGATACAAGTAGGGCTATCGGTAAAGCCGCCATTCCTTCCTCTTGTCTATTGAGTAGAGATGTTTCATTTGGTGAAAGACAACGTATCGGGAATAGAGAACAATCTTATTTGGGCGAGATCTGTTCGAGACTCTATAATTTCGTGGTGGTTTAACGTTATTCTGCTTGTTTTAGTTGTTGGTTCATTCGGGTACTTTTTATGGGCAAGTTATGGAACTGCAGTTCCAGAAGAATTGCAGAAGATACCATTTGAACCGAATATGTGGCACAATGCAGTAAGAAATGTTCCCATAACAGATTATGGACAAACTCCTCAAATTGAAGCTAGCGATGGTTTATCGCGACCTGCCCGTAGAAATGGCGCGGCAGCTTTTTGATGAAATTCGGGGTGAAAAAACAGCTCCGGATCACACGAAACCTCCCATTCCCAAGAAATCAAAATTAAGAATCGTTACCAAAAGTAAATGAGCGCAGCGGGATATACGAACCGCGTAAGAACAAAATCAGAAGCTAGAGTCGTGAAAGCTCAATATCCTCAGAACGTTGTAGATAATTACAATCCATTGTACCCATCTATTGCTTGCAACCCAATCTTCACAATCTTGAATTACCAAGCAAAACAAAAATGTGCAACACCTCGAACTTCTGGTCCCACTATCATTTGTGGTCCGATTGTCTACTACGATAATGGGTCTAGCGGTGCCTTGGATTTGTATGGTGGAGGTGCAACTTCGGAGTATACCGTGATTTTTAACGGAGGAAATTCTGGGCAATAAGCAATGTCGCAGCAGAACGTCCGGTTCCAGTTGCGCAGCGACACGAAGACTAATTGGCTGAACTCAAACATTCCACTCCTTCAAGGAGAACCTGGATTTGCTACAGATACTGGTGAATTGCGTATCGGTAATGCTAGCGGAACAGCGACATGGTCTCAGCTCCCAAGTTTGGGATTAACTGGTCCACAAGGACCAGCCGGAACACCGGGCGGGCCTACTGGTTCGACTGGTTTTACGGGGTATACTGGTTTTACAGGGTATACTGGATACACGGGCACACAAGGACCTACGGGATTAGGATACGCGAATTTGACTAGTACGTCTCAAATCCAAATGGGTCTTGGAACCAAATCATACGTCACCAACTTATCACCTTCCCAAACTGCTTTTGCCCTTGGACAGCGTGTACGTATTGCCGATTCCCTAATTCCCGGAAATTTCGTGGAAGGTTCTATAACAAATTTTACAGCTAGTCCCAACACTCTCACAATTAATTCTGATACATTTGGCGGAACGTATACTGGAGTTTGTAATTGGACTATTGTTTCTGCCGGGTTGATGGGTTTCGCAGGTCCTACTGGATCTGGGGGAACGGGGTACACAGGTTACACTGGCTTTACAGGGTATACCGGGTATACTGGAAGAACGGGGTATACTGGTTACACTGGCTTTACAGGATACACTGGATATACTGGCTTTACCGGAGTTACAGGTTATACCGGCTTTACTGGCTACACTGGCTTTACTGGATACACAGGACCTACGGGAGCTGGTGCAACGGGAGTCACAGGATACACTGGCTTTACAGGATACACAGGACCTACGGGAGCTGGTGCAACGGGAGTCACCGGATACACTGGCTTTACAGGATACACGGGCTTTACAGGATATACTGGTTACACTGGAGTAACTGGCTTTACAGGCTACACTGGCTTTACAGGATATACTGGTTACACTGGAGTAACTGGCTTTACAGGCTACACTGGCTTTACCGGATACACCGGCTTTACTGGATATACCGGTTACACTGGAGTTACAGGGTACACTGGTTACACGGGCTTTACCGGATATACTGGTTACACTGGAGTCACGGGCTATACTGGATACACAGGCTTTACCGGATATACTGGCTTTACCGGATACACCGGTTACACTGGAGTTACAGGGTACACTGGTTACACGGGCTTTACCGGATACACCGGTTACACTGGAGTTACAGGGTACACTGGTTACACGGGCTTTACCGGATACACCGGTTACACTGGAGTTACAGGGTACACTGGAGTTACAGGGTACACTGGTTACACGGGCTTTACAGGCTATACTGGATACACAGGCTTTACCGGGTACACTGGTTACACTGGCTTTACAGGCTATACAGGATACACAGGACCTACGGGAGCTGGTGCAACGGGAGTCACGGGCTATACTGGGTACACAGGCTTTACAGGGTACACTGGTTACACAGGAGTAACTGGCTATACTGGATACACAGGTTTTACAGGGTACACTGGGTATACTGGCTATACCGGAGTAACGGGGTACACTGGCTACACTGGCTTTACAGGATATACCGGATACACTGGAGTTACTGGTTACACTGGTGTAACTGGTTACACAGGATACACTGGCTTTACTGGCTATACTGGATACACTGGCTTTACTGGCTATACTGGATACACTGGAGTTACAGGACCTACGGGACCAGGGATAACGGGACCGGCATTCACAAAAATAACCGTTGTTGGAGTTACTGGGTCAACGTTAACATCAACCACAACTCCTGGAATCACTGGGTCAACGTACGGAACTTATTACAACTTAACGAATTCCGGAATGACTGGATTGGGATTACCGGCAACTCCTGCGGGAGACACGGGTAATTACTGGGTTCTTCGCAATAATACGACTGCGTACTTATCTCTAACTGTAACTAATCCTTCAAACTTGGCGAGTCCACTAGTCATTCCACCAAGCAATTCGTCAACAATTGTGGTTTCAGGTATCGGTGGAAACACAGGATATATTCTGTTTTAAATTGATAAGATAAGTATGTCGTTAAGCGGCACCCAATCCAAAAACTTGTGGCAGTTTTCTCCCCAATCTATTCCTGGTCTTTCCTTATGGTTAGATGCGGCAGATTCATCAACAGTTACTGGCACTTCACCTGTAACTGCTTGGAACGATAAGTCGGGTAACGGAAAGAATGCAACTGCTACTGGAACAACTATAACTACATCAACACTGAATGGATTACCAGCAATTAACTATTCTGGAGCGTCTTGGTTGACTGCACCAGTTACATCGGGTGTCGCTGATCCATTTACGATTTTTGCAGTATTTAATGCAACATATCCGATAAATGGTCCATTGTATACAACAAATACAACAACAGACGGGAATGGATTTTTTTTCGATTTAGCTGCCACAAGTGATAGTACTACTAGTCTCAATGATTTTTTACCTCTTGGAGGTTCTTTTCAAACGAATGCTAATTCAACCTTTCGTGGAAATACAACATATGTTGTAAGCATAGTGTCTACATCGGTAAATGGGGGGTCAATTACATTATTCAGGAACGGAACGTCTTATATGTCTGGCACAACAACTGGAAATTTTACTTGGACATCATTCCTAATAGGAAAACGTAATATCCCAAGCGTCCCATATACTGATCAATTTGCTGGTAAGTTCGGAGAATTCATTATTTTTAATTCGGCTTTATCCACCTCTCAACGTCAGCAAGTAGAAGGATATTTGGCGGTGAAATGGGGACTTCAAAGCTCGTTGCTTTCAACGCATCCTTATAATGCTACATCCACTACCCAAAATTACCAACGACCTTTATTCCAACGCACATTTTCACCAGTGGATATTCCCGGTTGCCAGCTATGGTTGGATGCGGCAGATTCATCAAGTATGACGTTCAGTTCTGGGTCCAATATATCGTCTTGGGCGGATAAGTCAGGGAACGGAAATACAGCTACATCGGCAGGAACTGCCAATCCAGTACTTACTCAAAACCTAATCAATGGACTACAAGGGATTTCATTCCCCAATACCGGTACGTCACCAAATCCAACATACTTCTTTGATGGTCCTATTGCATTATCAGGAATTCCGTCAATTACTTATTTTGTAGTATGTGTACCTTCTTCAGTAACCGAGACGGCCGGTTCACCTCGCATTTTAAGTTTGTGTGCATCAAGTCAAGTTGATTATGCTTCTGCCTTATATTTAGTTGCGGTGTATCAGTACCTTAGAAATTTTGGTGCCTACAGACTCAGTGGTGCTTACTTTTATACCGTCGCCTCAGCCAATACGCCGTATGTAATTTCTGGTGTAGCGACATCTGGAAATATTGCTGATTATCTAAATGGCGGAACTGTAACAAATATCACTGGAGTGGGAACGGGAAACTTTTCAGTGTCCCGTTTTAGAATTTGTAATGATTTCAATCCAGCAACTAATTTATTCAACGGAAATATTGGAGAAGTTATTGTATTCAATACTGCTCTGACCGATTCCCAACGTCTGCAAGTAGAGCAGTACCTCGCCAATAAATGGAAACTGGTAGTAAATCTTCCAACTGGTCATCCGGGAAAACTTCTTCCTGCCTTTTCCACAGTATTCACTCCAAAATCTATTTCTGGACTTTCTTTATGGTTGGACGGATCAGATACAAACAGTATGGTTTTCAGTTCCGGAACCAATATGTCACAATGGAGCGATAAGAGCGGCAATGGAAACCATGGTCTCGGAAGAAGTGGGGATGGGACATCCATATCTACAACAGGTGGACCAAATTACGTATCAAGCACCAACGGAGTGACCTTTAACGCGAACCAGTTTTTTATTACATCGGGCTTAACGGTTTCTTCACAAACTCACTGTTTAATTGCTGTTCATAATCCAACGATTACAAACGGAAATGGTACAGGAAATACGCGAATATTCAGTTTTCAGAGTGTCGGTACAATAGTGGTTTTTCCGTATACGAACGGGACAACGCCTAGAGGATATATCGGCAATGTATCTGGAGCACCAGCGTATGACAGTGGTACATTGGTCGAAAATTCAGTAGCAGGTCAGAAGAATTTGATTATTGCGAATATTTCTGCGACCTCTCAATCAATATATAATAATGGAGCTGTACAAACATCGAGAACAGTGTCCCTTGGATCTGCAACAACCGATATATTATCTATAGGAAAGGAATACAGATCGACTATTGGCGATGCTTACGAAGGGTATCAAGGTACAATCCACGAAATGTTGATTTTCAATACTGCTCTGACTGATTCTCAACGTCAACAAGTAGAAGGTTACTTAGCATGGAAATGGGGACCGCAGATATCGTTGCCGGATACACACGCGTTCAAGAAATTCAGGCCTTAGACCTTAGATGCGTGTAAGTTTATGATATTTCCAGAAATGCTGTACGAAAAATAAATACCCGAAAACTTTGACTGAAAGGCGGTGGTTAGAGTCATAATATCCGACCCCGTAAGGTACGAAATATACGACAACATGTCGCGACTCTGACCATCGCAACATGGTGACGGAAGAATTAGAGAAACCGATAGAATCTGGTAATCCACTGGAAATCCAAGCGATGCCCATTGAATGAGATTCTGTTGAATTCCCGATGTACTGGGATTGATAATCGCATTCATGGCGTTTTTATCAGTTGTTTCGGACTGGGCAGTTGTGTCGTGGTACTGTACAAGCTGCTCAATCGTCATAATATATGTAGGTCCCGTAGGTCCCGTAGGGACCATAAACATATCTCCAGTTACACCAGCCATACCCGTAGAACCTGTATCGCCCATTTATGATTATGCATTCACGAATTTCTGTACGATTTTGTGAATAGATAGAGCCGATACACCTGAAGCATCAGAAACAACTTTCATTTGCGTTTTGGTTTTCAGACCCATAATATGAGCAACCACTCCAGCCACAATGGTTTTGGGTGTATGCTCAAACTCGTCCTCGGATTTCGTGGAAATTTCCAGTAGAAGTCCCATGATATTATCACGTTGTTCGTCGTTCAGAGACAGTGAAGCACACAACCTCTCAGCGATTCCAATCTCCGTTTTCAATACCGAATTTTCGGTAGATTCGAAGTGGGTAATCGCTTTACAGAGCGATCGAATATTCACAAGAAACATCTTGGCGATTTCTTCGTGACTGCGCGGGGCATCGTGGTTTCGACACGCTACAAACACTGCGCCTCCCATCATTGACCGACGTGTTTCCCCCCTCACTTTCTGAGCATCTTCAAGTTTCTTGTACAGGCCACAAGCGTCCATAACAATAGCTTTCGGAAGTCCGGCATGTGAACATGAAAGCTGGATAGCGTCAAAGATAGACATCCATGACCGCTGAGAATTTGAGGATAATGACCACGATGAAAGCCGCTGAATAGCTTTCAAACTTGTATCTTTTGACGTTATTCCTCTGAACGACATAATGGAACCGTACGATGATTCGGGGAGAAGGTCTGATGTTGTAAATCCAGTTCGACACTGGTCTCCACCCTTTCCCTGATCATAATTTCGCCATTCGGCTCCTTCATCAATAACTGTTCCCATAACTGTTCCACATACTGTACATACTTGCTCACCTTCGTCAATAATAATCTCGTGTTTACAATCCATTCTTAGTATGTTTCTCCACTATCCTTTTTCGTATCCGTTTTACGCACAGCAAACAAAGATTTCATTAAAGACCACTTTTCCGGAATCATGCGCACAATATGTTTATGGAAATACGAATGGTAGAGAAATTTGATTTTATCGCTCAGTTCTTCCAGGAACAAAAACATCGCAAATGCGAAAAACACGCCGGAAATGTATGTATCAATAAGCACGTCCAACGTCTTACTTATTGGGAAAATAGGAGCATAGTCGCGAATAACATACGTTACCCAAAATGCGACTGTTCCGATTATTCCTAATTCCAGCCCAATATCTCCTAGTTGATACCCTAGTCCCTCCTTCTTCCAATCATCGTCGCAATCATCAAACAGATGAAACAGAAGAATCGACAGCAAAGCTCCTACTACTGTATAAAATGAAGCTAAGATAGTTATATTCAGTGTTCCGCCCACAAATTCCATTATCTATTACCTCTGAAATGAATTCATAAATTCAGGAGTGTAACTCATTGGACGGTAATTGGTTGCGAGCATTTGTCGAGTTCCGTCTCTCGTTTTCACCGGCTTGAGCCATGAAATAAACAGGTATTTTTGCTCAACGACCCATACCCAATACCCAGCTTTCGAGAATTCTTGTACAAGATGGTCGACTGCTTCTTTCAAAGCAAAGAGAGGGTATCCAAACACGTACGACGGTACTTCATACACGATGTACGGTGCATTTGAATTGTGTGCCGAATGACTACGAATCTTAGCTTGAATTTGTACGATAATAGGTCCCATCGCCGCCATCCTGTTTGCTCGTCGTTCTTCTTGTTCATCCCATACGTCGCGCGCTCGCAACATTTGTGCTTACTCTTACTACAAGAATGTCTAGCCCGTTCCGCACACTTGGATTGGGTGGTGGAGGAATGAAAGGTATATTGTTTGTCGGAGCATTACTCGAACTTTCAAAAACTCAGGACCTGGTGTTTCCAGATGGAGTGTATGGCGTTTCCGTTGGGTCTATTGTTGGAGCATATATTGCCTTTGGTCTTACTCTCGATGCAGAGTCCCTGAACGAGGCATTTCAAATTTCAAAATTTGTTCCCGATCTTGATTTCGCACAACTTCCTCAATCTCTAACTCTCAAAGGTGTCTTTTCAATGGACACGTTTGAAAAATCAATCATTGATTTATTTTTATCGAAAGGTGTTGATATCCGCACCAAAAAAATAGGCGATGCACTTATGCCTCTGTATATCGCAGCATCAAACTTGACGAAAGGAAAGCCCACGATTTTTTCCAAAGATGTACCTCTACTTGAAGCCCTGAAATGCTCATGCTGTATCCCTGGTGTTTTTCGTCCGCAAATCATGTACGGACAAGTGTTTGTGGATGGTGACTTGTTTGTTCCGTCCATAGACTACTTCATTCCAACAAGCGACCATGTACTTTGCTTATCTCTGAAATTAAAGATGATTGAGAACAATTTTGAGCCGGAAAAAATCGAAGATATGTCGCCACTCACATACATTCATGATGTGTACACTCTCGTTACCCTAAACTTTTTCAGACAAGTTCGGAAACAGTGTACTTTATCCCTAGCATACCCAAATCTACGCAGTTTTTCAAATATTTCAGATTTTAGTATTCCTCACATCCTTGAAACAGCCGGCGCAGATTTAAGACGCTTTCTCTGCGCCAAGAGCATCCTTCAAGAATCCACGAAAATTGCTGACTGAAGGTATTCCTCGCATTTCAAACAATTTATCCTTTGTTTCAATTTTGAAGGTAGGATAGGCAACAATCTTGTACAGCGCAGCTTTGCCTCTATTTGAATCGGCATTAATGTCTTCAAACGATACAGTTTTTCCGCCATACGTATATCCCGAATTCTCAACCAGCTGTTTTAGCGAAGCCCACGGTACTTTTGCAGTTGTGCAGTGGGGACACCAAGGAGCATAGAAAAACATGAACTTGGCTTGCGTATCTCCCAACTCGGCCGAATCAAGAGGAGGTCTTTGTTCAATCAACTTTGCGCCAGGAAGAATACCTGTCCACAAATAGTATCCTAAAATCACAGTTAGAACTACACATACCGACACAATAAACGCGGTCAAGATGTTATTCATCTTCCTTTCTAAATGACGGGCATAAAACTTTCACCTCGGAGCGCAACGTCTCGTAATACTTGCGGTATGCTTCCTCTGACGTAATCGATGGGTCGCGAATCATCATCCATGCGATTTGGTTCGTTTGCCGCTCTGGCTCGTACTTCTTCGCGACAATCTTGAACCATTGACCATTGTAACAAACAATCGTGGACATCTTCTTCATCTTCTTCTACTCATACATGTAAACCCAGACTTTCGTTTTACACTTAGTTATGTGTAGACACATCGACCGGTTTAAAATCAATGATTTTCTGGATAAATGCATCCATCCACTGTTTCTTGTTGCACGACACCCCAATATCTCCTGCGAAATGGTAGAGTACTACGTTCTCTTCTACGAACTCGGGGTTTCGTCCACCACGCACAAACTGGTCTATTGTAGTTGTGTTGTACATGTTTCGAATAGCGGCGTTAAAAACTATATATGGCTGGTCTAAGCATGATGGGGGATTATACCCTTTCACTGTAATATCGTCATGAATATGTGCGTTTGCCGCAGCAAACATATCTTTGATTTTTAGGCAGTTCTTGAAAAAAAGTATCCCTGAACTGAATGCCGGTTTCGTCAAGTCTATATCTGGATGGTTACCGTACATCCATCCACCATGATATTCTGACGCCAGCGTCATTTCTGGTACAGCGTATACAATATCTCTTTCTATCGGTATATCAAGTATCTTATTGATATCCGAATTAATTAGGATATCGGTATCAATATACAGAATCTTGTCGTACTTATCGACGTAAGGGTAATCAAAAATAAATAGGCGAGAACGAGCAGCATCCATTAATTGGTGGACATCAAGATACCATAAATTAAAGAAAAATTCTAACGGCAATATCTTTTCGCCAATAGCGTCATTCATTGACGTATGAGTTAAAAGTAAAAAGTCGGTAGTTTCTGGATTAAATGCTCCCTTCAATTTCATAGATTTCAAAAGAAGTGCTAGTAAATCCATATATCCTGCATCACGGAATACGCAACAATAAACCAAGTTCTTCATTACGGGTTTAGGAAACATCTATCTAAATGAAAACGGAAATTATTTCGTAAATTGGAAAAGGATCATTATCAAAATGCCCAAGAATATGGACAACGTTGTGAGTGATGTGCAAGTAAAGGTTACGGCGGATCATTTCCCTGTAACCGGCAGTGTCGGTGAAACCGTTGATGGGTGGACAATTGTGGAGTTTACCAACTCTACCCACGATTTACTGCGATTTGAAGTTCATTTGGAACATCAAACTTCATGTGTGCTTGAAACACGTGGATTCACGTTTGACCAGCGCGATACTATTATGGAAATCTTTACGCAGATGATGTTCGACTAACTAAAAACGAAATTGGGTTTCCTAACGTAGACAACTGTTGAAGCAAGATGCCGAAAATTCACCATCCTTACAATGCGCTAGACACGCTGAAAGATGCCGTGGAACGTCAGCTGGGCCATGATGATATTAGCTTGAAGTGGGAGCAGTCCGAGTACTGTGACCAAACATTCATTGTCTGGCTTCATACTAGGAATAACACGTACGAGTACAACCTAAAATTCTACCCAGAATTCTATGCGATGTCGGCGAGCAACAACTCGCCTAGCACACTTAATGCGATTATGAAGAACAAGTTTGATGAGGCTATATTCTACTAAAAACTAAAACCCGACCCGAGATGGGTCATTTTTTAATGACCAATTTCGTGTTTTTGTTTACGGTGTTGCGATGTGTTCGATGTTTAAGGGAAGCCTACTAAATGGGCGCCAATACCGAAGCCGGCACCGGTGCGGGCCGACGAGCCGACGCTGGGGGCATAGATATCCAGGATGGCGAACGTGGCTAGGGCAACGAGGGCAATCATGCCGATTTCAGACAGCTTGAGGCCCTTGCCGGGTAGGAGGTAAGCGGCAATGGCTACGGCTAGACCCTCGAACGCATACTTGATGGCACGAGTCGTGAGGTCGGCAAAGTCGACACCAGCAGGGGCGGCTACAGACTTCTGCTCGGGCATTTTTATAGAAAGGTCTAGAGAAATTATTGGGATTGAAGGACAATGCTGAAACGAATCAAAGTTAAAGTTGTTGTAGACCCAGATGCCCAGAGCCAGTATTCTATCACACACCCTGCTCAGATAGAATTTTACATTATGGCTTACTTAAGTGATCCAGACGGGTGGAGAAAGAAAGGGTACTTCTTTGAACCGGTATCACTAAATCAAGATGTACTTATCCACTTCTCAACCAACGCAACTATTCGAGACAAGTGTGGGTTCACGAAAAGTAAACTTTCCTGTGCCGAAATGTTTGGGAAAACTATGTGGATTAATGCGGACCGATGGTTTCACGGGTCACCAAAAAGCAAGTTGTCGTTAGATGATTACCGTCAATACTTAGTATCTCATGAAATGGGTCATATTTTGGGGCACGAACATGAAAAATGTCCTTGCCCAGGATGTCGTGCTCCGGTTATGATGCAACAAACGTTGGGAATAGGGGAGTGCACGCCTAACACTAGCGTTCGTTAGTTTAACAGCTTTCACAGACTACGATATAAGTAAACAAATGCCCAGCGAGACCCTACCTGCACGTGATGAGAATGGACAGATCATCGATTTTTTGGAGGAAGATCCGGAAATCCCGACCCAGCGTTACTGCATTGTATCCTTCATTTCGCCTGAGAAGGTTCTTAAGCAGAAGTCAGAGTTCATGAACGAGAAGTTCGTGGAGTGGCTGGAGTATGACTGGAAGATTAAGGGTATGGAGACGTTCATGGCGTACCTTTCCAAGAAGTATGCTCTGAAGGTTGATGACCTCTTTAAGGATATGGAGGATTTCCGTAAGGTTCACAACGAGGAAATCCGCAAGACGGATATTCACGAACAGTACCAGGTATTTCTCCTGAAGCGTGAGAAGGAGCTGGAGTCGGAGTTCAATGAGAAGGTAGAGTTCCGCACCAATGTTCGTGGCGTCAAGCTCCGTCGCGTGTTTGCGAACCTCGAGGAATGTCAGACGTACTCCAAGGTTCTCCAGCGCCGATACCCGAATGATAACCTGTATATCGGCAAGGTTGGTGCTTGGCTACCTTGGGACCCATCCGAGAACCTGATGCCGGAAGTCGAGTATGCCGAGAAGGAACTCAATGAGATGATGCGCAAGTACAAGGAGAACGAAGTGAATCGCGAAATCTTTTTCGAGGAGGAGAAGGCGCAGCGCATCGAGACCCAGAAGAAGGAGAACGAGGAGCGTCGTCGGAAGGCGCTGGAAGACTCAAAGAAAGATGCAGGTGTTGCCGATACGTCCGACATTGGTCGTGCGATTGAGAACAATGTTCACCCTGCCGAAGGTGGAGCGCTCCGAGATCTTTAAACAGTAAACTACTGTAATAAATAATGAAGTTTATCCACTTATCAAAAACCGAAATTGAAAAGTTTCACACTCCTAAAAAACTAGGTATGAATGTGAAACCCAAAGGGTTGTGGTTTGCGTGTGGAGACGACTGGAAAGAATGGGTGCGAGGCGAAATGGGCGATGATTGGCTTGAGAGTTACAAATACGAATACATTGCTGAATTGGACGAATCGAAGTTAATTGTCTTGGAAACCGTTAAGGATATTAAGGAATTCAACGACCAGTTTTCTGGAGATGATAAGTTTTATAGTATTGATTGGGACAAAGTGAAAAAGGACACGGGCAAATCTGGAATTTTTATTAAGACGCCGAACATAGCTAAGGCTCGACAGAAGTATATTTGGTATTCGACGTTTGATATTTGTTCAGTCGCAGTATGGAAGAAAGACGCTATCAAGACTTTCGTAGAGCATAAGATATAATGAGCTGCCCATACGCTTTCATTTTTGGAAAGCCTAGAGAGGGTGCACACAGTACCCGGTTTATGGGCTATGCGGTTGTCGACAGTATTGGAACAGTTTTGCTCGCAAAATTGTTGGCGTACATCTTTAAAACAGAGTTCTGGATAACTTTGTTTTTAACCTTTGTAACTGGCGAGATTCTGCATTACATTATGGGTGCTCAGTCTCAATTCCTCACGACCTTGGGACTCAGTGCGAATGTTTGTTCATACTAATTAATTATAAGACAACTCCTTCCTGACCTCCCCAGTTTGCCTTAAATTTATAAATATCTATATTTTCATAATATTCTGTTACTCGTAAAGTTCCGTTGAGGTAATAGTTTTGTGGCGACGCCCATGGAATTCGTCCAGTATAATTATCTAGAATCGTATTTTTGGGATCATTGTTAAATATATAATCTTCGGTAGCAATACACTCTTTCTTGAATTCTACAATATTATTGTTATTAAACTGTTTTTTCGATATTAACAGGTCTCTGAACTTATTCAAAATAGTCTGTGAATAAATACCAATATTCATAGACTTTGTATAAATTTTTATACTTGATACGTCAGAAACATCTATTGATTTCAGTTTACTGAAGAATGTATCTCCAACCTCACATGTATCATGGATATAAAAATAGTGTTCGTCGATATTACCACGATATAATTCGACTAGTGCTATTAATGCAGTGTAATCAATGCTGTTATAATTGCATTTGATATAGGTTATATTACCACTCTTCTCAAAAATATAATCATGCTCTCCAAAATTTCCCCCGATAAAAACCAGAACATCATATTCATTGAACTCGGGGTGTTTCTTCATACTTTCCAACAAGCAATGGAGTTCAATGCTGTTTTTTAAGTTTGAATTTATCACAATTTTCATGGTTAGTTATTAGTGTTTTTCTTTTCCCTGCTGCTTAACGTGAACCCAAGGACTGTTCTTCTTTGTTCCGCGCATTGTGTCTGCCGAGTACTCGTCCTGCGACAACATCGCGCTGGAAAAAGGTTTATTGTCGGCCCACAAGGAATCATCACATAAACGAAATGATGGATGGTCACTTGCTTTGTACCAAAAAACCTGATCTTCAAGGCGGTTCGACTGAACCCCGTTGCAGATTACGAGACATTCGAAATTTTCGGTGCACTGGTCCATGAACTGACAGAACATTTCAAATGTTGGGAACATACCAGCATAGTTCTCGTAAATACGTCGTCGGTTTCCAAGAATGTTCTCACGCAAAATAAAGATAAAATCTACGTTTGTACGCAAATTAGGAGTAATACCCAAGGGATACTGCATAGTAATAATAGTCATCACATCAATGTGTCGACCGTTCATGAAAATGTAACGAGTAGACTCTTCCTTAATCCAAGTATTATCAAAAAGACAATCGTCCAAAATCAGGAAGGCGCGGGGGTCAGTAGACGAATTACCGCCAGACCTTCCCTTTTCTCCATTTCGAGCCGTTTTCACACCTAACTGCCGCTTAATAACATTCATCACAATTTCCGGACGGTACTTGTCGTGAATCAGTTTGGATGGAACCATATGCTGAAAAAACTCGTTTGCGACCTCAGTTGCCGAAATCACTGTTCCGATCGGAAAACATGTTTGGGTGTTGAACAGAATATCACGCACCAAGAAAGATTTACCAGTATCTTTCTTTCCGATCAGAACAATCATTGGAGACTTTCGAGAATCTATTTCACATCTATCTTTGAGCATATTGATATCGAACTTCTTTATTGAAAAGTTCATGCTCATCTTGCTTTAAGTGCGTGAACTTTTTAGTTTATGTTTAACACGCCATAATAATATGGTTAAACGCAAACCGACGTCCTCAAGTAGCGACCTTCGTACCAACGCAGTCGCACTCTCTGTGCAACGATACGAAACACTTAAAGCTCAGCAGCCATGGGGAATCAGGCACATACAACCCTTTTTTCCACCTATCCAGAAACTGTTCAAAACTGAAGTTCGTGATTCGCCGCAAGAGTTTGGATTTAGATTAGATGAAAGTGTTTCTGCGATTATAGACTCGACTTCAATCCGAACGTCGAAAGGCCATACAGTTCCAGTACATCGCAAAACTACTATGCTCTTATCACCTTTTAAGTGGATGCAGGGAGATTATGGTTCATCTCTAGGTCTTCCTACCACCGAAGAACAATCTGCCGAAATCCAACGAAAGATTCAAGACCCAAATAACGCAGCCTATGTCGGTGCCGTCCTTTCTGTTATTCTAGCCCAGTCTGGATGCCCTCATTTCCCGAAAGTGTATGGAGTATTCACGGGAGTCGCAGAAAAGCACACCATTGATATCTCAGACGATTACGCCGATTTATCAGAGCGCTCATGGTTTTCTTCCAATATCGGAAAAACTTTCGATATCCGTCTTACCGAAGGTATTCATGCATCTGGTGATTTCAATCATACTCGAGGAGCGCGCGCAGGTATTTTACTAGGGGAAGAAATCACACTTGAAAACGTCGAAGAACTTCAAGCGCCAGACGTTTTACCAACCGAACCTGCTGAGATGAATCAGATGATGCGAGATGCAGATGATACCGATGATGATGAGAGTGATAGTTCGTCCGTGTCTACCTCTTACATTTTCGGAATTAAGTCTTGTGAATGTGAATCGGATGAAGAGGATGATGAGGAAGATGATGATTGTGAACCGTTTGCATGGGCATCATTTACCAACGTTCCCGTTCAAATAACAGTTATGGAAACATGTACTGGAACATTTCACGAACTGTGTTCAGCAAATCCCGATTCAAATAAACACCTCGATTGGCTGACCCAAGTAATATTCGCTCTTGCTTTTGCCCAGCGTAATTATGGGTTCACGCACAACGATTTGCATTCCAATAATGTTATGTATGTTCCCACAGAACGTGAGCATATGTTTTATAGTTGCGGTGGATCGTTCTTCAAAGTTCCCACGCACGGATACCTTATTAAACTAATTGACTTTGAGCGAAGTATTGGATCGGTTCGTGTAATAGGAATGAAAGAACCCAAACTGTTTATGAGCGACCATTTCTCCGTAGAGGAAGAGGCTGGAGGACAGTACAATTTTGAGCCATGGTATATCCATAAATATCCCGAAATCAAACCTAATCCATCATTCGATCTTGTTAGGTTAGCTACATCTATGTTCTGGGACTTGTTTCCAGAAGGACCTGGACACAAAGAGTACGAAACAAACAAAGTGTATATTCTTTTTATGAAATGGTTAACGTTGGACGATAACCAATCAATCCTCTTTGGAAAAAAGGATGCTCAACATGATCGGTATCATGGCTTTTATCTTTACAAGGCGATAGCTCGCTACTGTAAAAATGCAGTTCCCCGCACCGAAATTATGTCTTTGAAATCTACGTATTCAGTCAATTCTCTCCCTCCTGGAGAATACTGTTGTATGATTGAGGCTTGAGATTGGATTAAAAAGATGGCTTACCCACAAAAATGTCCTGAACACTGGGAATTTCCATAGTCTTGACTGCGTCGGCAACAACTTCACTGGATGTCGCAAACACTACCCCAGCCGTGATAATACCCCCAAATATCGACAGCTTTCCTGCATCTACCCACACAATGGGTTCGTTTTTTGACCGACGCTCCAGAGCATACACAATAAAGCATACTAGCGCAACAGACACAGCCGCAATAACAATCATCATTTATTTATTCTGCCGTCAACCAAAATTCTACAAGTTTAGAACGAGAGTGTTATCACCCTCCGCTCCAAGCTTTCCTTCGATTTCTTTCAGAGGATCATCGGCTTCTACCGGCTCTGGCTCCGGCTTCTTGTCCATATCCTCAAACTCAATCGTAGTTTCTTCCTCACCAACCCGAATATCGGCTCGCTCCTCGTTATCCGTTCCATCATCTTCCTCATCGCTCTCACTCTCGTTCTCTTCAAACTTTACCTGTTGAACTGGAGCGGGTGGAGGAGGGGGAGGTACATCGTGCGTGGGCTGTAGAACAGGTAGAGTTTCAGAAACGTACTCGTCATCGGCAAAGTACTTCTTAGCAATAGCTTCCCATGGAAGAAAGCTACGAATCGTCTGCTCCATACAATCCGTCACCACCTTTTCTACTTCCTGCCGATTACGCGCTTGCTGCTCCGTAGATACACCCACTGTCTTGAAATAGTACGCCATCTGCCATAGCTTGCGCGCAGACTGTTTGTAAAGTTCATGTACAAACTTTGCGAACGTCGGGCGGTCAAAATCAATTTTGATTTCAGAGGACGAGCCACGGTAATGTAGAGACGCAAACGATTTCATGTAAGAAATGAATACGCCCATTAGAAGGTCATCCATATACGTGCATCCCGACACCTTAATGATACGTTCAACTTCAGTGGATAGAGTAGATTCAGTCCAATCGGGAATACGCGTTAACATATTCTGGAACGTCCGTAGAATCTGGTCTAGCTGGCCATTACGTTTGCAGAGTTCCTCGGCCGAATCACAGATGCTCCAGAATCCATCGGCGACCGGACTTACAAGAAGACCTACGAGATGTTCGCGTAAATGAGCCTTGGCGAATTCAGTGGACGACATTTACTAGTTTTACCCACTATAAACCTATGCAGGAAACGCATCCTTAAAAACGGATTTTATTAGTCTAAGTTACAGCAGATTGTTCCCTGTTATAAATATCTTACCTTAAAAGCTTACAGCCTTAAGAAAGATGTCCGACACCCCGACGATGAATTCCAAGGCGGCGCTCAAGCTC
>Ga0208622_1000254_pt1 | contig 23766 bp, 18 predicted proteins | sample CryBogCBH12Jul09_FD_184621 | JGI IMG/M metagenome (GOLD analysis project Ga0208622, IMG submission 184621) | Freshwater microbial communities from Crystal Bog, Wisconsin, USA - CBH12Jul09 (SPAdes) | ecosystem: Environmental > Aquatic > Freshwater > Lake | place: Crystal Bog, Wisconsin, USA... | reverse complement strand
GATCGGAAGTTCGGTACGAGTTCAAACGTCAACACTTCAGCAAGTTCCGAGCCGTATTCGAGAGCATCGACGTTGAGTTCCTCTTCGACAATCCCCGCCGGAGGCATTGGGGAGCCTGAAGGCAGAAATACGAGAGCCCGCGCGAGGGGCTGGCGAACCTTGACACCGGCTTCGGCGCGACCTGCACGACCAAGCGAGGTGAGACGACGAGCCACATCCATTGCTTCTTCCAAAGAAATGTTGCGAAGCTCTGGCTGGCTCTTGGGCCAGTCAGTCAAGTGCACTGAATCAGTCTCGCTCACATCAAACAGTTCCGAATAGAGGCGCTCGGAAATGAATGGGCAGAACGGTGCAATGAGCAATGTCACTCGCTGCAAGACTTCGAGCAAGGTTGCTTGAGCGGCCAGGGAGTCCGAACGCGGAGCGTTAGGGTCCGTGCGCCAGAAACGACGACGCGAACGGCGCACGTACCAGTTCGACAGGTCGTCGATGAGTTCATTCATCGCCAGTGTGCCGCTAAGTGGTTCGTACCCGTCGAGTGACTCGGTCATCGCCACTGTGACGTGTTCCAGACGTGAAAGGATCCACTGGTCAATAGCGGGACGATCCTTCGCGGCGGGAATGTCTGAGTCCGTCGGGTCGAAATTGTTGAGTGACGCGTAGGTCGTAAAGAAGCTAAAGGTGTTCCACAGGGTTGCGAGCGTGTCACGAAGGGAAGCATCAATGGCGCCAAGCCCGGCGCGAGTTGATGTCCAGGGAGAACCCTGCGAGAACATCCACCAACGAAGAGGGTCAGCACCGCGAGTGTTGAGCACTTCCCACGGGTCAATGACGTTGCCTTGTGACTTGGACATTTTCTTGCCGTTTTCGTCGACAATGTGGCCCAAGCAAAGTACGTGCTCATAGGGCTTTTCGCCGAAGACCAAGGTGTTCACCGCCAACAGTGAATAGAACCAGCCACGAGTTTGGTCAATCGCTTCCACCACCAATTGCGCTGGGAACTGCATTGCTTCTTTCGAACCTGCTTGGTGCGGGAATCCCACCTGTGCCGCGGGCATTGCTCCAGAGTCAAACCACGCGTCAATTACTGGCTCGACTCGGCGGGCCTCTGCGCCACACGTACGACAAGGAACGAGCACTTCGTCGATTGCGGGACGGTGCGGATCTATGTCGTTGAGGTCGCGGCCGGTGAGTGCAGAAAGTTCTTCACGAGAGCCAACGCACGTGAGGTGATTTTCGCCACACCGCCAAATTGGCAGTGGCGTACCCCAGAAGCGGTCGCGAGAAAGTGACCAGTCAATGTTGTTCGCCAACCACTCACCCATCCGACCTTCACGAATGTGAGCGGGGTGCCAGTCAATGGTCTGGTTTTCAGACATCAACTTTTCTTTGAACTGACTGGTGGCGATGTACCAGTTGGGCTTCCCCCAATAGATGAGAACAGTGTTGCAGCGCCAGCAGTGGGGCAAACTGTGCGAATAGTCCATCCGACGAATCAGGATGCCCCGCTTCTCAAGCTCGTCATTGATCTGGGTGTTGGCGGCACGGACTGGCGTACCTTCGAGCCACGCAACCTGTGCGGTGAAGCATCCATCGGGTCCGACCGGGTTAATGGTCGGCAGGCCATTTTCACGAGCTACTTGACGGTCAATTTCACCGAAGGCCGGTGACTGGTGAACGAGTCCCGTTCCATCTTCAGTAGTGACGTAGTCGGCGAGAACGATGAAACACGAGTCGATGCCTTCAGGGAATGCCACGTCTTCAAATGGGCGCTTGTAGTGCACACCTCGAAGTTCTGAACCCTTGAACGTCGCCGACGCCTTCGCCCCTTCACCGCAGACCGACTCAATGAGTGCTTCGGCAACGATGAGGCCGTCGACGACCCCGTAGGTAACGTCGGGATTCACCGCTACGGCAACGTTTGACAACAGCGTCCACGGTGTTGTGGTCCAGACCGCGAGGTGCGTTGCTCCCCCGAGGCCGCCGATAGCACTGGCGTCAGTGATCTCGAGTTTTACGAAACAGCTTTCGTCAACTTCGTCGGTGTACACACCGGGCTGGCCGAGTTCGTGCGACGAGAGGGCCGTGCCACAGCGTGGGCAGTACGGAACAACTTTTAAGTCTTCGTAGAGCAGCCCACGATCAAATAGTTGTTGAAGCTGCCACCAAACGGACTCAACGTATTGAGGGTTGAACGTGTAGTACGCGTTCTCCATGTCAGTCCAGTAGCCAATGCGTTCGGTGAGCTTTTCAAATTCACCAACGTAGGTAAGTACTGATTCCTTGCACAGGCGAGTGAACTCGGCAATACCGACTTGCTCTTCAATGGCCTTCTTGCCCGAGATGCCCAACTGCTTTTCGACCTGGACTTCGACCGGCAGTCCGTGGGTGTCCCACCCAGCCCGACGTGCCACGAAGTGGCCTTGCATTGTTTGGTAGCGACAAAAGAGGTCTTTGTAGACACGAGCCCAGACGTGGTGAAGTCCCGGCTTTCCGTTGGCGGTGGGAGGACCCTCATAGAAAATCCAAGGTTCGGCACCTTCGCGAATCTTCATCGAGCGTGCGAAGACGTCATTGGTCTTCCAGCGTGCGAGCTCGGCTTCTTCTACAGCCACAAAATCAAGTTCGGCGCTAACGGGTCGAAACACGGGTCTCCTCTAAACAGTTCCTCAATCGTACTAACCCCGAAGGGTTATTGAGAATTACGCGAACTGTTCGTCGAGCCACCCGGCATCAAGGTCATTCAAGCTCGACAACACAACGTCGGCAAGCCCAAAAGCCGGAAGTTCCCTGTCTTCGAGAACCGGAACGGCCACTACCGTCATTCGCCCCGCCTTGGCGGCCAACACCCCAGCCGAAGAGTCTTCAAAGACGAGACAGTCTGTTGGCTCAGCCCCAATTGACTTGGCAGAGGTGAGAAAAACAGCCGGGTGCGGCTTGCCATATTCTTCGAATTCTGCGGAGCTGATGGTGGCGAATCGGTCCTTTAGACTGAAGGCGTTTAAGCATCGTTCAATGAGCAGTAGTGGCGTCGAGCTCGCGAGGGCAATGGGGCCGCGCTCTGAGCAGAGACTCAATGCGTGCTCCACGCCTGGGAGTAGCACGCCTTCTGACTCGACGAGGTCACCGACACGCTGGAGCACCATTTTTGAAACTTCTTCACGACTTGGTCCCGTCCACGGATGCATGGCGTACCAGAACTTGACGACTTCGTCCACGAAGAGGCCCTTCGTGAGTCGACCGTGGTATTGACCAATAGGGACGCCTAGGTCGCCAAAGATTTCTTTCTCAGCCTTCTCCCAGAGAATCTCTGAATCAATGAGGAGTCCGTCCATGTCAAATAACGTTGCGCGAAGGGTCACCCCTCAACTCTTGCACAGTCCACCAAGTTGACTGGACAAAGAACAGTAACGTGCGACTGTGGTCCAGATCCGGTTACTCACCACTGACGACGTGGACATTGTTTATTCGCGCGTCGAGAATCAACTCCGTAGAGACTCTTCCACCAACGCTCTGATCAACCCCGCCATTGATGAGGCGATTTTTAAAGAGTGGCTCTCGACGAGTGGCGCGTTAGTTGCAATAAGCACTTCCAATGAAATCGTTGGTCACATTGCAGGCACCGAGATTGATGGCGAAATCTGGATCAATGGAGACGGAATCTCTTTCGACTCGCCAGAAGTACTTGAGGCTCTACTCAGTGCGACCGAGTATCCCAACAAAGTCATCAACGTTTGGACGTTCGGGGATATATCTTCGTGGGAGGAGAATGGATTCCACCAGGTGAGCCATCGAGGCGCCCTCATCATTAATGCGCCAGCTGAGAATGAACCGGAACTTCATTTCGAAATTCGCCGGGCCTCCCCTACTGATTTTCACATCGCCAAAGAGTTCGATCGAATTCTCGAAGATGACCAGGGCGGGGGCTCTCCTTCAGGTATTGCTACTTCGGACGAAGATATCATTGAAATGCTCGAAGACCCAGAAGTTCACCACTACCTAGCAGTTGGTGACGAAATGTTTCTGGGCCAAGCCATTACCTTCCCGGTGCCACAACGCAGAAGGAGCTGGCCCAACACGCTTCACGTCAGCGGTGTGGTGACTCGCCCAGAATTCAGAAACCAAGGCGTCGCAACTGGGATTGTTCGTACCGCACTTTCGAATGCGTACCTCAACGGTTTCGAATACTGCGAGGTCAACTGGCGGGCCTCAAATATTCGAGCCGGGCAATTCTGGTCACATTTTGGATTCAAAAGAGCATTGACGCACTTGAGGCGCGCACCGAATAGCCCATAAGCGGACTTATCTTCGTATTTCGTGTAATTTGTATACCAAATACGTTCGTATTTCGTGTAGAGAATGATTATTATACGAAGATGGACAGAAAATTAATGCAAGATTTGGTCACATGGAGCAAGAGTCCAGACCGAAAGCCTCTCGTCCTTCGTGGCGCCAGGCAAGTTGGGAAAACTTGGCTATTGAAGGAATTCGGCTCTAAAGAATTTGTCAATACCGCTTACGTGAACTGCCAACGAGACAAGAGTGCTCAGTCCATATTTAGTGGCGACCTTGATCCCTCAACAATTCTCCGGGGTCTCGAGATTGCGACACAGAGTCGAATAATTCCGGGAGAGACTCTCGTAATAATTGACGAAATTCAGGAAGCTCCTTACGCACTCACTTCGCTCAAATACTTTCAAGAGGAAATTCCTGAACTGCATGTAGCGGCCGCCGGTTCACTCCTGGGAGTCGCTACTCAGTCACTGAAAAGTTTTCCGGTAGGAAAAGTAAATTTTCTCGATCTCTACCCGCTCGACTTTGAAGAATTCCTGCGGGGTATCAATGAGTCTGCGCTCGCCAACTCGGTTCGCGAACGCGAATGGCCGATCATCAAAAATTTCAAAATTCGGCTGACTGAATTGCTCAAACTCTACTTGTTTATCGGCGGCATGCCCGAACCCGTTTACTCATATTCACAGGGTGCAACTTTAGAAACTGTTCGCTCAATCCAAACGGATATTGTGCACGGCTATGAAAATGACTTCGCAAAGTACACCACGTCAGTCGAAAGTCGTCGAATCAACGAAGTCTGGCGTTCGCTTCCGTCCCAGCTCGCCAAAGAAAATCGACGGTTTATTCTCAGTAAGGTTCGAGAAGGCGCTCGGGGCAGAGAGTACGAAGGCGCAATTCAGTGGCTAGTAAATGCCGGGCTCGTGTACAAGGTGAATCTGATGACCAAACCAGGTCAGCCCCCACGCGCCTTTGAAAACACTTCCATTTTTAAACTATTTGCACTTGACGTCGGATTGCTCGGTGCACAGAGTGAACTGAACGCAGAAATTATTTTGAATGGCCATCAAGTCTTCGAAGAGTTCAAGGGGGCTTTGACTGAACAGTACGTTCTCCAACAATTAATTTCGTTGACCAATGGTGTACCAATGTATTGGAGTCGCTCCAGTGAAAACGCAAGAGCCGAAATTGATTTCGTAATTTCTAATCAGCACGGACTGGTGCCAATCGAAGTGAAGTCATCAGAGAACGTCCGTTCCAAGAGCCTTCGTTCGTACATCAATACGTACAAACCCCAGCTAGCTATTCGCTGCTCACTGCGAGACCACATCGTTCAAGATGACTTGACCAACATTCCGCTCTATGCCATAACTGCGTTGGTGCAGTAGGCAGACTTAGAGGTCAGCCTCAATGGCGCCAACGAGGGCCGCATCGCTGGGCTCAACTTGTGGCCCAAAGCGAACTACTGACCCATCGCGAGTAACGAGAAACTTTTCGAAGTTCCAACGAATCTCTCCGGTGTGGCCTTCGGCGTCGGTAGTGGTCGTGAGTTCGGCGTAGATGGGGTGCTGATTCTCGCCGTTCACTTCAATCTTCTCCATCAGCGGGAACGTCACGCCGTAGGTGGTCGAGCAGAACTCTTGGATCTCTTCTGCCGTACCGGGCTCTTGACCCATGAACTGGTTGCAAGGAAAACCAATGACGCTGAAGCCCTGCGCTTCGTACTTCTTCTGTAGTTCCTCAAGTCCGGTGTACTGAGGTGTGAGGCCGCACTTTGATGCAACGTTCACGAGAAGCAGGGTCTTTCCCGCGTAGGTTCCGAGGGTGGTGTCCTCGCCGTTGAGGGTCTTAATTGGAGTGTCGAAGATGCTCATACGCTCACCCTATCGCTGTACGCATTTCGCCGTGCACTCATAGTCTGGGGGTATGAGAGCCGTCACGATTGTCGAAGGGAACCTGGTCGTTACCGACCGACCAACGCCAATGCCAGGACCTGGCGACGTGGTGGTCGAGGTGCACGCCGCAGGTATAAATGCCGCTGATTTAATGCAAAGAAGCGGTTTTTATCCGGCACCCGAGGGATCGCCCGCTGATATTCCCGGTCTCGAGCTCGCCGGCATTGTGACCCAGTTAGGAGCTGGTGTTGAGTCAGAGTGGCTCGGAAAAAGAGTCTGCGCGATTGTTGGCGGCGGCGGACAGGCCAGCCACTGCGTCGTTCCTTCTGAACATTTAATCGAAATTCCCGACAGTGTGAGCTGGGAGCAAGCCGGTGGATTTGCTGAGGCGTACTGCACCGCTCACGACGCCCTCGTGTCGCAAGGTCGACTCCGATCAGGTGAACGCGTACTCATCTCTGGTGCAACCGGAGGCGTTGGCAGTGCGGCGGTGCAAATTGCTCACGCACTCGGCGCCGAAGTCATCGCGGTGACCCGAGGCGTTGAGCACCAAGAACGACTTCGCCAACTTGGTGCATCCCACGTGGTCCTTATCGATGAAGTAGAAAAATTGGCCCCAGTTGACGTTGTCCTCGAACTGGTTGGTGCGGCCCACCTCAGCCAAGCCCAGAAGGTGCTCTCTACCGGAGCTCGCGTTGTGGTCATTGGCGTCAGCGGCGGTGGCGCCACGCTTGAGCTGAACCTCTTGAACGTGATGCGAACTCGCGCCACTATTACGGGCTCAACACTTCGCGCTCGCAGTCGCGAAGAGAAGGCTGACGTCGTTCGTCTCGTCAATCAGTCGCTACTGCCCCTTTGGACGTCGGGTCAGTTCGATATTCCCGTGGCTCAAACCTTTTCACTCGAAGACGTCAACGACGCGTACCAGTACTTTGCCGAACCAGGAAAATTCGGCAAGGTTGTTCTTCTCGCGTTCTAGATTCTGAGCAGCCACGACATGTCAGACGAAATCCCACGCCCCCATCCACTGAGGTGTGATCCATCGCGCTCTGACTACGCCGCGATACTCGCCGCGCACGAAGAAGCTGTGCGCAGGGGTGACTCCAGCTACCGCGACCCCGCATCGGGGCTGCAAGTTCTTACCGTCACCCAACATCTCTCACGAGGGACGTGTTGCAACAGTGGGTGTCGCCACTGCCCGTACGTTGATTAAAGAAGTGAACCCAGGGCGGTGTACGACATGCCCATTGCTTCAGCAACTGAAGAATAGGTAATTTCACCGTTCACGACATTCACGCCTTCGGCTAACGCATTGTCTGCGAGGACCGCTTCGCGCCAACCGTGACGGGCCAGTTCCATTGCGTACGGCAGTGTCGCATTCGCCAGGGCGTAGGTCGAAGTGTTCGGAACAGCACCGGGCATGTTCGCCACACAGTAGAAGAGCGAGTCGTGCACCTTGAACGTTGGTTCCGAGTGCGTGGTTGCCCGAGTGTCTTCGAAGCAGCCACCCTGGTCCACGGCAATGTCCACCAGCACCGAACCAGACTTCATTCGGCTCACGAGTTCGTTGCTCACGAGCTTGGGGGCCTTGGCTCCCACCACGAGAACGGCACCAATAACAATGTCGGCGTTGAGACACGCTTCTTCCACCGCAAGCGTTGAGGACGCCATTGTCTGGACGCGTCCGCCAAAGTGTTGGTCAACTTGGCGCAGACGGTCAAGGTTACGATCAATAATTGTCACGTTGGCGTGCAGGCCCATTGCCATTTCGGCTGCGTTCATTCCCGCCACACCGGCACCAATCACTACAACATTTGCCGCGTGTACCCCAGGAACGCCCCCAATGAGCGTTCCACGACCGCCACCGGGTCGCATCAAGTGATTCGCCGCCACAATTGTCGACATTCGTCCGGCGACTTCACTCATTGGTGCCAGCAGCGGGAGCGAGTTGTCTCGGAGACGAACTGTCTCGTAGGCAATGGCTACATTCTTCGCAGCGACCAGTGCGTCAGTGCATTCGCGCGATGCCGCGAGGTGCAAGTACGTAAAAAGCACCTGGTTCTTGCGAGCAGCGAGACGTGGGTACTCCGGCGCCACCGGCTCTTTTACCTTCATAATCATGTCGGCTTCGGCCCAGACGTCATCCGCGTTCGAAATAATGGTGGCACCATTAGTGCTGTAGTCGAGGTCGGTAATTGAAGAACCAAGTCCAGCGGACTTTTCAATAATGACGCGGTGTCCGGCGCCGGTAAGTTCGCGGACTCCAGCGGGCGTAATTGCCACGCGGTGTTCGTCCGTCTTAATTTCTTTGGGTACTCCGATGATCATCGTTGATCACTTTCTCTTAGGCCTCTTCTACCGTAGTCAATCCACGGCGTCGTAGGCGACAGTCTTTTGTTTAAAGAACTCTGTTTTGCCACGCGTTACCCACAAAGTGATGAGCAGTGCGGGAATTCCCGACAGCAGTACAACAACGTCAGGAATGGAAGTTGATCCACCACCGACAATCACTTGGTAGCAGACGTACAGCAATGCCACGCCACCAATAAAGGGGAGGAACACCATTGTGATGTTCTTCCAGATTCCTTGTCCCAGCGTCTTTCGAAAGGCCCAAGCACAGGCCACGCCGGTCGCGCCGTAGTAAAACGCCACCAGAACACCAATATTGAGAACCAGATTGTTAAATACGTTGGAACTCGACTGTGAGAACGTCGTGAGCAAAATACCAATGAGTGACAAGAACGAGACAATGACTGTTCCGAGGGCGGGCGTCTTGAATTTTTCGTGCACCGAAGCAAATACCTGAGGAAAGACGCCATCGCGCGCCATTGAATAGGTAATGCGAGCGGCCGGAAGAACTGTGGTTTGCGTCGTCGCAACCGTTGACGAGAGGACCGCAAAAATCATCACATAGCTGGCCCAGGGACCGAATAATTGCTGACCGAAATAGAAGAGCACTCCTGGTCCCTGGTGAATGATTGCCCTGGGTCCGAGCAACATTTCAACGGCGACGAAGTTAATGACGAAGACAGCGAGCAACAGCCACATTGAAATAATTCCCGCGCGACCGGGAATTCGACTGGCGTCCTTTGACTCCTCATTCAAGTTGAGAGCGGTATCCCAGCCCCAGAAGAAAAAGACGCCGAGTGCGAGTCCAGATGCGATTGCGGTGTACCCGTGAATGTTGAGTGGATTGAGCCAGCCCATCGAGAAATTCATTGAGTGAACTGGGTGCTTGATAATTACTTTGATGATGCCACCAACAGAGAAACCAATCACCGCAACGTATTCAATAAGCACCATCACCCACTGGGCGTTGGTTGTCCAGCGAATTCCGTAGACACAGATGAACGTGACGAGGATGAGCCAAAATGCCGCGACCAGAGCAATGTCCTTGGTATTGGTGATTGTTGCGTTTGATACCAGATGCAGAGCCGAATGCATGAATTGCAATGTGTATCCACCCGCAAGTAGTGGTGCGGTGGTGCAAAAGAGCACCGAAGTCCAGACTTGCACCCAACCGTTAAACCAACCGAAGGCGGGGTGAACGAGCTGGCTCAGCCACGAATAACTCGCGCCGCAATTTGGATTCTTTCGATTCAAATGAAAGTACGAAAAGGCAATAAAGAGCACCGGGATGAACGAGAGGATCAACATCGCGGGGCTTGACATGCCCACGCCCGAAATAACGAGCATCGCGGTGAGTGTGGATGCGATTGAGTACGCCGGAGCCACTGAAGAAACGGCGACTGCTGTGGCGTCGAAGAGGTTTAACTCGTCGGCCAGTAACTGCGCAGCTTCTTCTGACTCAGGAACCGGGGCCCCGAAGGGCCCCTTTACGTCGTCAATCGACATCCCCACCCCCTAGTTAGTTTGAAGATGAATCAAACCTCGATGTTGTGCATTACGTGCTTGATGCGCGTGTAGTCCTCAAAGCCGTAGACCGACAGGTCCTTACCGTACCCCGACTTCTTGAATCCACCGTGGGGCATTTCAGCGACCATCGGAATGTGGGTGTTGACCCATACGCAGCCAAAGTCGAGGTCGCGACTGAACCGCATTGCCCGGCCGTGGTCCTTCGTCCACACTGACGAAGCCAGTCCGTACTCAACACCATTGGCCCAAGCCAGCGCTTCGGCTTCATCACTGAACTGCTGAACAGTAATAACTGGTCCGAAGATTTCGGTTTGGATCAATTCGTCGTCCTGACGAAGCCCAGCAATAACAGTGGGTCGAATAAAGAAACCGTCACCTTCGAGAGCGTGGCCACCAGAAGCGACCGAAGCGTGCGAAGGTACGCGGCCGAGGAATCCCGTAACGCGATCGAACTGATTGCGGTTGTTTACAGGTCCAAAGAGCGCATCCTCATTGTCAGGCATACCAATCACGGTATTGGTCGCTTCAGCGGCGAGAGCGTCGACGAAGTTGCCGTACTGCTTGGGTCCGACCAGCACGCGAGTAGCGGCGGTGCAGTCCTGGCCGGCGTTGAAGTAACCACCCACGGCGATGCCGGCAGCGGCAGCTTCAATGTCTGCGTCGTCAAATACCACGACGGGTGCCTTGCCACCGAGTTCGAGGTGAACGCGCTTGAGAGTCTTTGAAGCTGAGCTCGCAACTTCCATACCGGCTCGCACTGAACCAGTGACCGACACCATTGCTGGTACCGGGTGCTCAATGAGGGCACGTCCGGTGTCGCGGTCGCCGCAGACGATGTTGAGGACACCCTCGGGTAGAACTTCAGCCATCAGCTGTGCCATGCGAACGGTTGAGACTGGAGTTGAGTCTCCCGGCTTCAGCACCATTGTGTTACCGGCGGCGAGGGCAGGTGCCCACTTCCATACCGCCATCATCATTGGGTAGTTCCACGGAGTCACCGCACCACAGACACCAACTGGCTCGCGGCGAATGTACGAAGTGTGGCCCTCCGAGTATTCCGTGGCTGCGCGGCCTTCGAGCAAACGGGCGGCACCGGCGAAGAATCGGATCTGGTCGAGCATTGGCGGAATTTCTTCGGACATCGTGACCGAGAAAATCTTTCCGCAGTTTTCTGCTTCGAGGGCTACGAGTTCTTCTGCGTGGGCTTCAAGAATGTCCGCAATCTTCAACAACATGCCAGAACGCTGGGAAGGAGTTGTGCGCTTCCACGACTGAAATGCCTTGGCGGCAACTTGCACGGCGAAGTCAATGTCTTCTTCATTCGACACCGGCATTTCAATGAACGGTTGTCCGGTGGCTGGATTCGTGAGCTCGACGTACTTGCCACTCTTTGGCGCAACGGACTGTCCACCGATGAAGTTCTCTAAACGACGCATGAAAATGGTTCCCCCTACTAATGGACTCGGCATTGAGCCCAGTAGCCACTCTTGCAGATTTCACTAGGGGTTTGCAACATATAGGGGACCAAATAAGTCCCCTTTTGCCCCCAGGGTGACGCATATCGTCACAAAATACCTGTATACTGTCTCTATCCGCAGTCTCAGGCCCTTGGGCCGGGACTAGGGAGCAACCAATGTCAGCTACGAAACCAAAAAAGCAGAATCCAAAATCGTCCGAGCGGTCGCTCGAACTCCTCTCTTCTGCACCGGGCACCATTGACGCAATTGATCGAAAGATCATCGCCATCTTGCAAACAGACGGTCGTCGCGCCTATGGAGCAATCGCCGAAGAGGTAGGACTCTCCGAAGCCGGAGTCCGTCGCCGAGTGCAGCGTCTCAAGGATGCGGGTGTGATGCAAATTGTTGCCATCACTGATCCGCTGCAATTGGGATACGGGCGTGAAGCACTCATTGGTATTCGAGTGCACGGTGACGTACGACTCGTCGCTGACAAAGTTGCTGCAATCGAAGAAGCGAACTACGTCGTTATGACAGCGGGAAGCTTCGACATCATCGCCGAGGTAATTGCCACCGACGACAACGCATTGGTGCACCTACTCAATGACTCCATTCGGAGCATTCCAGGGGTCACCGAAGTTGAAACATTTCTGTATTTGAAGCTTTCAAAGCAGACCTACGCATGGGGGACCAAGTGACAATCAATGAAATTTTTACTGACGGTATAACCGTCACTAATGAAAAACAGCCGAGCCATAGTTATTCCCAGCGTGCGCGCCGGAACCTGTGGCTCCACATGTCGCGTATGGGAGCATACGACGAGCACCGCGAAATTCCAATCATGGTTCGCGGTGAAGGCACGCACGTGTATGACGCCAACGGAACGAAGTACTTCGATGGCATCTCCGGCCTCTTCAACAACATGCTCGGACACGGTCGTGCCGACATTGCTGCAGCGGCCGCATCGCAAATGACCGAGATGGCATTCTTCCCTATCTGGACCTACGCTCACCCGAAGGCCATTGAATTAGCGGAGAAGATTGCGTCACTCGCTCCCGGCGATCTCAATCGCGTCTTCTTCACTACTGGTGGTGCTGAGGCGAATGAGAGTGCCTGGAAGTTGGCTCGTCAGTACCACAAGATGCGTGGCGAAACCGACCGTTACAAGGTGATTAGCCGCGACGTTGCCTATCACGGAACCACGCTGGGTGCCTTGACGATCACGTCGCTCGAGGGATACCGCAAGCCCTTCGAACCTCTCGTTCCCGGCGCCGTGAAAGTTCCAGCCGTGAACTTCTACCGTGCCGAACAGCACGCCGATGACTTCGAAGAGTTCGGTCTCTGGCAGGCGAGCATCATCGAAGAGACGATTCTTCGCGAAGGTCCAGAAACTATTGCTGCACTGTTTATTGAACCAGTGCAGAACGCTGGAGGATGCTTCACTCCCCCAATCAGCTACCTCAAGGAAGTGCGTGCACTTTGTGACAAGTACGGCATTGTGCTCGTATTCGACGAAGTCATCTGCGGTTGGGGACGTCTCGGTGAGTGGTTCGGTGCAATTAAGTACGAAGTAACCCCTGACATCATCTGCTGCGCCAAGGGCATTACCGCTGGCTACGCGCCAATGGGAGCGATGATTGTTTCTGACCGTCTGGCCGAGCCTTTCCAGCACGACGACAATTCCTTTATCCACGGCTTCACCTGGGCCGGTCACCCAATGGCCTGCGCCGTTGCGCTCAAGGCCATTGAAATTGTTGAGAACGAGAAGGTTCTCGAGAATGTACGTGGCAACGAGGACTACTTCCGCCAGAGCCTCAATGACTTGAAGGACATCCCAATCGTTGGTGACGTTCGCGGAACTGGTTATTTCTGGGGTGTTGAACTCGTAAAGAACCAAGAGACCAAAGAAACCTGGTCGGGTGCTGAAGCTGAGCGACTCCTTCGAGGATTCGTCTCACCTGAGATGTTCCGTCGTGGTCTCATATGCCGCTCAGACGACCGTGGTGACCCCGTTGTTCAGTTGGCACCACCACTTATCTCAACACGTGAAGACATTGACTGGATGGTCGGCACACTTCGTGAAGTCTTCACTGAAGCAACTTCCAAACTGATCTAGTGCTTACGCCGCCACGCTCATTGTGGTGGTCCACACTTGATCAACCCGTTGTTCCTCGAGCTGCGTTCCAGGGTCACCGTGATGTTGACGTCGCCATAGTTGGCGGCGGCTTCACGGGACTCTGGACAGCTCGAGAATTACTTCGTCGCGATCCTTCTTTACGCATCGCCATATTCGAAAAGTCGGTATGTGGATTTGGTGCATCCGGGCGAAATGGTGGATGGGCCTCCGCGCTGTATCCCATAAGCGACGAAAAGGTAGAAAAGTCCTACGGCTCAGAAGCCCTTCGCCACCAGCGCGAACTCCTACGTACCGCCGTCGACACCCTCGGTCGCTGTTTGAGTGAAGACGGCATTGATGCAGACTTCGTCAAGGGTGGCACTCTCACCTTTGCTCGAAGCGACATGCAACGAACACGACTTGAGTCGGCCACGCAACGAAGCGACGACGTCTGGCTCAGTCCTAATGAGCTGAGCTCATTCGGTTCCGTTGCGGGAGCGCTCGGGGCATCGTATTCTGCACACTGCGCTCGTATCCATCCTGGGAAAATGGTGCGGGGTCTCAGCACTGTCGTTGAAAAGCTTGGTGCAACGATATATGAAGAATCAGAAGTACTTCGTATTATCCCTAAAGGTCGTCAAGCAGCCCAAGTAGTCACGGTGAGTGGCTCGGTGCACGCCACGTACGTGGTTCGAGCAACCGAGGGCTTTACGTCAACACTGCCATCACTGCGCCGAGCAGTGGCCCCGGTGTACTCATTAATGATTGCGAGTGCGCCACAAAGCGACAGCTTTTGGGACGCCCACGGATTTTCTCAGTTCCCCACCTTCACCGACGACCGCAATCTGATTATCTACGGACAACGTACCGCCGACAACCGTATTGCATTCGGTGGTCGTGGTGCGCCGTATCACTTCGGCTCTACGGTGGAAGAACGATTTGACCAGAACGAGAAGGTCTTCGCCGAACTCGAACGAACGCTGCGCGAGCTTTTTCCCGATGTTGAAAACCCCCGTAAGTTCCAGTGGGGTGGCCCGTTGGGCATGACTCGTGACCTCTCGCCATTCGTGCGCGTGGACCATTCAACTGGTCTCTGCAGCGCTGGTGGGTATACCGGAGACGGTGTGGTGTTGAGCCACGTCGCCGCAACCGCGCTGGCGGACCTCATTGTCACCCCCGACCAGGAAACTGACTTCACAAAATTAACGTTCGTTCATCACCGCAGTCGCTCCTGGGAACCTGAACCTCTCCGTTGGTTAGGAATCAATGCCGGTCTCGCTCTTGCCCAGTGGGCGGACCGAACCGAGCGTCGGAAAAATAAATCTTCCAAGGCTTCGGTACTGCTCGAGAAGCTTCTGGGCTAGTTGAGAATATTGACCGCTCGTGCGGCAACGATGGCAATAGTAACGAGCGACACCACTGACTCTGAGGCAAAGAGCGCCTTCATACGGGGTGTGAGCGGCATTGCATCAGCGGGGGCAAAACTCGTCCCATTCGCAAAACTCGTATAGAGGTAGTCAATGAACTGTGGTCGCCAGGTCGCTGGCGCGAGACCGGGATTCTCCATCTGAGGGAACTGCAAGTCATTGACGTGCGCGGCGTCTGAAGCGCGTATGTGAGGACCTCCGCGGTCAATCTCCCAAAACCACAGTCCGTAGATAATGACGTTGGTCAGCCACAAGGACGCGGCCGAGTACACCAGACTTCGACCCTGCGACACGTGCGCTTCCAAGAGGTGGTGAACGAGAAGCGCTACTGAAACAACATTCGCCACGGTTACGGTGGCAATAAGCGTGAGGGTAAGTCGGCGTACCCACAACGGATCATCGGCGCGGCGGTGGCGCTTGAAAGAAAGTGGCAAGAGGAGCGCAACAATCAGGCCGGGTACCAACCAGCGCGGCCCAATGACAACTCGATTGGAAAGGGCAACGTAGAGGGCGACGCACGCAACAAGCGCCAGTGAAGCTGGCCAGCGCGGTTCTTCGTGAATTGTTGAAGCGTTCACTAGAGGAATCTCCATAGTCCCGAAGGTAGCGAAATTCCAGAGCCCGAAAGTGAACTCAGAATGTTCAGTACTTGACTGGGCGCTACCACCGTGACGTTGCCCGCTGGAACGTCGGGATGAATCTTCACGTTGTAGGCATCAACAACGAGATGCAGGGTTGTCGTGACGCCACCCGATACCGCGACCAGCGTCGTACCAGTGATTTCACCTTGCGAACCCGTGGTGATGGACCATGTGACAGTGCCGTCCTTGATGCCAGGCGCTCCAAATGGCATCTGCAGCGATGAGTGCTGACTCGTAAAGACGTAGGTCGTCTGTGACCCCGCGCGACGAATTGTTTCGCTGCTGAATCCACTTATGAGGGCAATGTCTGGTTTCGTGACCTCGAGAGAGTATCCGTAGAGCGATGGAATTGGTGTGTGGAGTGCGAACCAAGCACCCGTGCCCGTCACCGTGGCGTTCAAACGAGACCCACTCCAATAAAAAGTCAGTCCAGTCGGTAGGGCTGAAGTTGTCGCAGTGCCACTTAGGACGTCGTTGGCGAAGTCCACACCTACATCAGCGGTAGCGCTGAATCCACTGGACGTTTGCAGCGAAATCGTGATTTTGGCGGTACTTGGTGGGTACCCCTGCAGTGCGAGAGGGTCGTGTGCGCTGGCGCCAGGGAGTTTGTCTGTGGCTGCAATGACAACGCCGTAGGTGGTCAGACTAAGGGCCACCAGTGCGAGCACCCAGGCCCGCAGTCGCGTTGAATACTTCATACGTCAACCCTACCGGGGCGCACGAAGTGCCATCAATGCCTAAAGAATTGGCTCGTTTAGGAGTTCTTGAATCAGTTCGTGCGCAATATTGCGACCGGTCGCTACGAAGGCGATTTGCGAGGAGTCGTCATTCACGAAGTTCTTCGAAATTGCCGCGTAGGACGCCGACGCTGAACCTTCGAGTAAAACGCCGTTGTACTCCAAAGACTCTCGAACGGCTGATCGAATGTTCTCCTCGGGAATTAAGACAATAGGAACATTGTTCTTCTCAATGAGATTGTTCGTAGCAGCGCCTTCATCTCCACCACCAGCGAGGCCGTCAGCCACCGTTGGCTGATGAACTACTTCGGACATTGGAGTTCCGCGAAGCACGTGATACATCGCCGCAGACCGCTGCGGCTGCACGCCGGTAATGCGCACATCCATTCGACCAAGCGACTCTCGTGACATCAATGCGCCGGAGATCAAGCCCCCACCGCCCACTGACACGACTAGGTGCTCGAAGTCTGGCTTCTGCGCAAACATCTCGTCGAAGACGGTGGACTGACCTGCGATGACGTTGGTGTCATTGAAGGGCGAAATGTAGCGAATACCTCGAGACTCAGCCAGGCTGAGCGCGTGCACTTGGGCGTCGTCGTAGGAAAAGCCGTGCTGGATGAGTTCAATGTCGTACTGCTTCAGCTTCTTGACTTTGGCGGCCGAAGCGTTGCTAGGCACAACCACCGTCGCCTTCACGCCCAAAAGCATTGACGCGTGAGCAATACCGAGTCCATGGTTTCCTGCGGAGGAGGTAATGACCGCACCAGTTGGGTCCTCAAGACGAGATGCTTGCACGGCGGCGAGACCACCACGAATCTTGAATGCCCCAGTGGGCTGTAATCCTTCGAGTTTGGCGTAAACACGACGTCCGTGAACGTTGAACGTCACCGTGGGTGTTGGTTCGAGATACTGAGAAACGACGAGGCGAGCGGCTTCGAGCTCCTGCGGCGTTGGCAAAGACACTTCACGAATCACGAATTAAAGCCTAGCCCTTGATATTGAGCAGATTCCTAACTCTCAAGTAAGGTCGCACTGTGCACACCTTTGGCGTAGCTCTGGTCGTTGCTTCTGCAGCGTTTCTGGGCACCATGTACGACAACTACTTCGCCTTCGCTACGCAGTTACTCGTCACCGACCCCAAAAAGGTTCGAGGAGTCGTGAATGCGCAGGCGGTTGGCATTGCGGTATTGATTATCTTTTCGATGGCCGTCGGTAAGAGCTTGTCGTTCCTGCCCCTGCGAGCAATTGGCGTTGCGTGCATTGCTCCGTGGGCCCTTGGTTGGCATTCCTGGCGCCACCGCAAAGACTCCCAGCCCGCCGTATTCAAGCGAGGTGCTCTCACAACCTTCCTGATGACCTTCGCCTTGGGTGGCGACAACATCGCGGTATGGATTCCCCTCTTTCGTGCGGACTCCGTCGTTCGAATGCTGACTTCAGTCGCCGTGTTCGCATTTTGGGAGATGGTCTTCGTTGTCTCAGCGCAACGAGTAGCCCACCACCCCACGGTTATTGACTGGGGCACAAAATCTGGAAAAGTAATAATTCCCTGGGTGTACTTCCTGCTCGGAGTGGTAATTCTCCTGGAGTGCCGAACCCTCTAATCACCACCACCAGTAGCGTGGGTACGTGTCATTAAGCACTCCGGCCCAAACCTTACGTCGACTCTCCGTCGTCGTCACCATCCAGTGGATGGGTGCCACGTTGGGCCTACCTCTTTTGCCGCTCTTTCTGCGTCACCGCGGAGGAACACCTTCGGTCATTGGATTCATTATGGCCACATTCTTTTTTGCGGGCGTCGCAACACAGTTCTTTATGGGACGACTCGCTGACATTTACGGACGTCGTGTCATTATGGTCGGATCGCTCGTCCTCTATGGCGTGGCGTCGATGGCGTACCTTCTTCCCGTCAGCGCACCGTGGCTAGCAATTGCCCGAGCACTCCAAGGGGTAAGCGCCGGAGCAATTGAGATGTCTTCGCTTTCGGCGATTTCTTCCCTCTTCCCTGAAGCTGAACGTGGCCGTGCTATTTCCAAAATCTTTGCGGCACAACTTCTAGGCATCGCCATTGGACCGATGGCCGGTTTGCTCGCTAACGTCAGCGACTTAGGTTGGGCATTTGCAGTGACGGGTCTCGTGAGTTTTGCGAGCGCGGTCGTTGCATTTAATACCAACGTCGGAACGCACGAGCGCATCGACGAAGCGCTTCCTCCAATTCAGTGGAGCCACCAGTTAGTTGGCGCGTTGATGGGCGCCGCATCCGTCGGGCTCGTCATTGGTGTCTACGAAGCGTGTTGGAGTTTGCTCATGACTAGTCATCACGCAACTCTTCTCGAGATACGACTCAGTTGGACGCTCTTCTGTCTGCCCTGGGTCCTCTTGAGTAAATACGGCGGCTGGCTCGCCGATCACGCCAACCGTAAATACATAGGCATGGCGGGCCTACTAAATGCCGGTGTTTTCTTGTCGATTTACCCCCACATCCACAACAATGTGGTGATGCTGTTCGCAGGCTCACTCGAGTCCATTGGCGCATCACTCACAATGCCCGCAATCTCATCCTTGACGACGCAAGGTGCGCATGACCGTGAGCAGGGACGACGTCAAGGCCTCTACACGACCGCCAATACAGCAACCATTGCGATTGCGACTGCCGTATCTGGCGCTCTGTTCTCAGTCAATCCAGCGCTTCCATTTACTGTTGCGTCGATTGCTTCACTAATGATCGCGTCAACCACTTTTTACTGGTGGCGCAACGTGCGAGGAAAAATTAGCGAATAAAAAAGAGGGGCGCTTTCGCGCCCCTCTTTTTTCAACAAGGTTGGAATTAACTCTTCCAAATCTGATCCCAACGGGCTGATCCGCCGTCGGGGCTAAAGCATGGTGTTGTTCCGTCACCAGCGGTTCCAGATACCCAGTTCTGAACGTTGCTTCGGGCTGCCCAGGCAGTTACCGTCGCGTCAAGGAACAGGTATGGAATGTCAACCGCAAACTGCTTGTTTACCTTCTGCCAGTAACCAATGCGAGCAGAGGAGGCCGGTGGTGCGGCCAATGCTGACTGCATTGCAGACTCAATGACCGGGTCACCAAGGTGCGCAAAGTTCACTGCACCGGCGATGTTGATACCTGTGAGTGCGGGCATTCCAAGACCAGCTGGGTACGAAGGCGCTGCTGGCGTTGAAACAAACCATACGTAGTTGAGTGATGGGTCAGTTCCACCGAACTGGTTCCAGGTAGCAACGTCGTAGGTTCCGTAAATCACATTGTTGATGAGCGTGCTCTGAACAACAGGGCGTGCCGTAACGGTGATACCAATTGCGTTAAAGGCTGACTGGAAGAACGCAAATTCTTTCTGTGCAGCTGAGCTTCCAGAGACAATGTCCATTACGAAACCAACGGTTGAAACGTTGTTCTTGGACTTGAATGCATCGACCAAAGCCTTTGCCGCAGCCACGTTGTACGCCGGGAATCCAGGGTTCGAGTAGTAGCGAGACGTCTTCTTAAAGACACCGTCAGCAACCGCTCCAACACCACCGTCTACGACCTTGAAGTACGTCTCACGGTTTACCGCCATAGCCATTGCCTTGCGGATGGTTGGGTCATTCACGACTGGCTTGAGCTTGGTGTTCCACGTCAGGGTTGAAGGGTCAACTGCTCCAAGTGTTCCGAGGTAGTCAGCCTGCTGGATCTGTGTTGGTGGAGTCTGTCCCTTCTTGATGTACGAAAGAGCACCGGGAAGTCCAATGGCCGCGGTGAACTGACCAGCCCACGCAAAGAACTGGTTCATTGTTGACGTGGTGTTAATGATCAAGCAGTTCACCGATGGGTCTCGTGGGTCTGCGAGGTCAGTGCGACTCTGAATACCCTTCATCTTCGAGAGAGCTGAGATCGAAGGACCGTCCTGGGTGACAATCATGTCAACCGCGCCAGACTGGAGAGCCTGGTTACGAGCCGTTGGGTCAACAATGGTCTTGAAGTTAATGCCACTCAAGTAAGGAAGCTGACGGCCCTTAGAGTCGGAACGCCAGTACTTCGGGTTACGCACGAACTGCGACTCAACACCTACCTGCCAGTTCTTCAACATGAAAGGTCCAGTTCCTACTGGGTTTCCTTGGAAAGTTGACACGAATGACGATGGGTGCGCCATGTAACAGGTTTGCTGTTCAGCCAGCGACACTGGGTAGGTCGAGAATGGCAGAACCATGTTGTAGTTAACGGTGTAGGCGTCGACCTTGGTTACCGACTGGATAATTGGCTGGATGGCCAAACCAACGGTCGTGTCGGCAGCAGCTGCAGTGTAGTTAGCAACAACTACGTCGGCATTAAAAGCGTCACCATTGGTGAATGTGACACCTTGGCGAAGAGCAATCGTCCACACTGTGTACGTCGAGTTCGGTGTTGCTGAGAGAGCCAACATTGGAAGAGCCGTCTTGCCGTCCTTCGACATAACGAAGAGTGGGTCGTAGAGAGCGTTCGCAACGCAGAAGCCTGCCGCGTCCATCTTTCCCTGTGAACCGTTAAAGATGTGGTAGTTCGGCACGTCTGAAGCCAGGGCTACGGTGAGTGTTCCACCCGTCTTAGGCTTGCCGGTATTCACACCAACGGTGGCGGCACCAGCGGCCGTCTCGAGTAGTCCGTCAACTACTGAACCAGCTAGAGCAACTCCACCAATCGTGGCGGCTGAGTGCGATAAAAACTTTCGACGGTCAAACTGCGATGTCATACATTCCCCCCGAGGAGCTCGCCTTCTGCTTATTCCTCTGAATCTGAAACATAGATGCAGTTACGGGGGGTTGCAAGTGCATTTGAGCCTGTTTTTGACTTTTCTTCAGGAAACTTGTTGATTCTTTTTCTTCGTTATCCGACACGTCTTGATCTCTTCTAACTCGACTTATTTAGTCACCTATTCGCAATTCCCTGTAATACACAATGAACCGGCCCTTCCCAGGGCCGGTTCATTGTTTTGGAGAAAGGAAAATACAGTTTTAGTGTTGCGCGGGAGCTGGTCCACCAGGACCGAAATCATTATCGGGACCAGGACGTCCATTCGGGCCATGTTGACCGGGTTGGCCGATTGCTACCGATGTTGCGGCCAGTGTGTTTGACGAAGTGAATGCACCTTGGGCAAACACGAAAGTACCCACCGTTACCTTCGACAATGAAGACGCTGAGTTACCAGACTGGTACGTCGTCGCAGAATTCACATCAATCGTTGCGGTTGAGTTGTTCCAACCACTCACCGTGATGACGTTTCCGCTCACCGCTGTGACTTTGCCCGCCAACGACGCTGGCTCGATATTGATGGAGCTGGCGGCTGTGGAGCTGGTCGAGCTTGGAAAGATGTCAACAAAGTCATTCACGGCAAGATCACTCACACTCTCTGCAGTTGAGCCCTTCGTGACTGACGTCGAACTCGAAATGCTGTACGTTGACGCCACTCCTGCGTAGTTCGTAATAGTGATTGAAGTTGGTGAGACTGCGGTAATCACTCCTTCGGCACGCTTTGGTCCGCGAGGTTGCAGATTCACAACGTTTACCGATGCAGCGGTCGTTGCACTCGTTGGCGAGACCACAATAAACACTTCATCACCAGTGGAGATTGACGATGCCGATGCAGCAACTCCGTTGTTACTAAACGTGGTGGATGAATTAATTGCGTACGTGGTTGACGTTCCATTAGGGCTCGTCACGGTTATGGATGACGAAGTAATGGCACTCACCGTGCCGCCATTGGGGCAACCTGGCAACTGATCGTGGTCACCGTCACCTCGGGCCGGAGCGGTTGAAGTCGTTGTTGCGTCGTGGGCCCGGTGAGTACCTGAAGCTCCCGCCGTGGCTCCCACGGCGAGGGCGCCAACGAGAACCACCGTCGAGAGCGCACTCGCCCTAACAATTTTGTTCTTTGGAGTCTTTTTCATAACTGCCTCTTTTCTGTACGTGCCGGCGAAGGGGAAACGACTGGCACCTATTCAGTGTGGCAACCATTGTTTGGAACTGTCTTTGAGGGGAGTAAGAGATAGTTAAAAGTCGAAAATTACCTACATTTCGTAGGCCTCACGGCAATTGCCCCAAAAATCCGCAATACTGAACGCGTGCGAGTAGCTGATTTTCAGCAACGCATCAGGTAAACAGAACTACGAGAGAGGACACACCTGTGGCATCGACCATCGATCCCCATGCGGGATCAGTAGGCGACGAAGCGTTTCACGTCGAAGCCCGAGGCATTGACTTCGTTCCAGAAAATGAGCGTTGGGCTACCCCGCGCAACATTGCTGGAATGTGGGCAGGCTCGGCAATCAACGTTGAGTACTTCGTCTACGGAGCCCTTCTTATGGGCTTTGGGTTCAGCTTCTGGACCGCCGTCAGCATCATTCTGATTGGAAACCTTTCGTACCTTCTTCTCGGTCTGGCTTCATTGCCAGGTCCAGAAACCGGTACGACGGCATTCACAATCTCACGAGCGGCGTTTGGAACCAGAGGTTCACGAATCGTCAGTTTCTTCAACTGGATTACTCAGTTGGGATTTGAGACTGAAGGTCTCATTTTGATTGTTGGTGCCGCGATCGTGTTGAGCCAGTTGGCTGGCTTCCACGTGAACAGTCCAACCAAGGTGATCTTCATTATTGTCGCAACGTCGATTCAGGCAATTATGCCGTACCTCGGCCACGCCACAATGGTGAAGGTTCTGAAGGCTCTCATTATTCCTTTCGCCATCATCTTCGCAATTTTGGCCATTTTCATTGGTGCACATGCTCACCCATCGAGCGTGTTCGTCTTCGCCCACGGCTGGGAGCCCTACACCGCTGGTATTGCGTTCACCATTGCTCTTTCCGGTCTTGGCTGGACTGAATGTGGTGCGGACTACACCCGCTACGTTCCTCGCGACGCGAAGAAGAGCGCCGTTGTCGGTTGGATTTTCGCCGGTACTGCCTTGCCCGAAATTGTGATGATGATTCTTGGTGCTCTGTCGTTCAGCTTCTTGAGCAACTCAGCAACTTGGAACAGCGCAAACCCATTCGAAGCTCTGTACCACCAGAAGGGTCTTCCTTCTTGGTTCGTCGCAATCTTCTTGGTATTCGCCATCGTCCAGCTCTTTGGTATTAACTCACTCGACCTGTACTCCTCCGGTGTGTCGGTGCAGGCAATGGGTCTTCGCCTAAAGCGCTACCAGGCCGTGTTGCTCGACAGCGTTATCGCTGGTGCGCTCACCATCTGGGCTACCTTCGGATCTTCCTTCTCCATCTACATGAAGGACTTCGTCGGTGTGATCATTGTGTGGATCTCACCGTGGTTCGGCATCTTTATCTTGGACTGGATCCTTCGCAAGTAC
>Ga0208622_1000253_pt1 | contig 23808 bp, 44 predicted proteins | sample CryBogCBH12Jul09_FD_184621 | JGI IMG/M metagenome (GOLD analysis project Ga0208622, IMG submission 184621) | Freshwater microbial communities from Crystal Bog, Wisconsin, USA - CBH12Jul09 (SPAdes) | ecosystem: Environmental > Aquatic > Freshwater > Lake | place: Crystal Bog, Wisconsin, USA... | reverse complement strand
ACTTCACCGAAGTGTTTTTTAACGGTCTGGACAAGCTGGACGATGGCGAGAAGCTCGACAAGAAGATTCGCAAAGACGAAGACTACGAGTTGAAGGGTTGCCCCAAGTGTGGCTACAAACCATTCCATAAACGCTGCATGGCGTGCGGGTATGAGAAGGTGTCGCCTGCCATGAAAGAGGCGCTGCCGGGTCAGATGCAAGAGATTTTCATTGGTGAAGGCAAGAACAAAAAGAAACTGGCTGACAACCTTGAGCACCTTTGGCATCAATGCGTCTCATATGCTCGTCACCACAGCAAGCCCGAGAACCAGCAAGGCCGTGCGTATCACCTCTACAAGAAGATCACAGGGCAAGACCCGACATGGCGATTCACGACTGCGCCCACGGTTGAGATTACCCGCAATGTTTACAACAAAATTACTCAGATGAACATGCAATGGCGCAAAGGAGCAGGCAAATGACACAACAAGACACCATTGAAATGATCGGTGAGGCTGGTGGCTATGGTCACAATACATGCGAACAAAATGAGAAATCTTTTTATCCATTCATGGAGAGATTTGCCAAACTGGTAGAGGAACGTGCAGCAGCTAAAGAACGTGAGGCATGTGCAAAAGTTTGTGAAGACTATGGTCTGGCTGAAGAAATGCAAGCAATAGGAAATGATTTTGCACAAGCAATCAGAGCAAGGGGACAAGCATGAACTATGAAGCATGGATTGCCGAGAAGGTGAATAGCGGCAAAGAGGCGACCATCAGTTTGGCTTTGCTTGAAAAATTAATATACGAGCCTGCGATCAAGCACTGGATTGAGAGCACAGCCAAGAAGTTGGGCTGCAAAGCCACTATTCATTGGAAATCCGATGTAGTGACCTTTTACCCAGTGAGTGCAAAATGAGTTTCATTGCTTTTGCACGCGCCCATGGCATCGACATTGATCCCGCCAAGTTCTACGCCTCGGACAAGATTCGTCGCACTGGCACGGTGGACAAGCCCCGATCAACCAATGGCGCATTCTTTTGGGATGGCCAGCGCGGTTGGGTGATGGACTGGAGCGGTGACGCTCGGGCGATGTGGTACGAAGACCCCCACGCCAAGCCTTGGACAGACCAAGAAAAGCGTGATTGGGCACTCAAGCGCCAGACAGCCAACGCCGACAAAGATCTGTCGTATGAGCTGGCGGCCGAACGCGCAATGATCACCTTGCGCAACGCCAAGCCCAGCACGCACCCCTACCTTCAGATCAAAGGCTTCCCTGACGAGAAAATGTTGGTTTTAGACAACAAGCTGTTGATCCCCATGCGCAACGTGGTGACCAACAAGATTCAAGGCTACCAGTCGATCTATTGGGACGCCCCGAACATGAAGTACGAAAAGAAGATGCTGCCCGGCATGAGAGCCAAGAACGCCGTGCTGTACATGGGCGCCAGAGACGCCTCAGAGATTTGGTTGACTGAAGGGTACGCCACAGGTCTATCTGTGCGAGATGCGCTGCGCAGCACGGGTTCTATCGCGTCTGTGGTGGTGTGCTTCTCAGCATCGAACTTGATTCAGGTGGCGGATCAGATCAAAGGCCAGCGCTACGTCTTTGCCGACAATGACCCAAACAAAAAGCACCCTGAGACTGGCGCAGAGGTGGGCATGATGGGTGAACGATCAGCGATTCAAACTGGCCTGCCTTGGACGATGGCGGACGAGGTCGGTTGGGACGCCAACGATTTGCATAAAAAACACGGTTTGTTCGCTGTTGCAAAAAAAATTATGGATTTGCGGCGGTATGTATTGACACGAGGTGAAACAACGACTGTATAATCCGATCATCAACGGCTTGGTAACCCGTTGTAGTTCACAGAAACGCACTCGCAAACCCATTGGTGAGCGGGCTTCGTCAAAGCTAGGATGTCCTGTCTGTGCAGGCTCTTATGCGGCAACCAAGCCTAAAGCTCGTTCACCAATGGGTTTTTTGCTTTCTGCCTTACCCGTACTCCGCACGATAGCAAGCACCCCAGTCGTGGTGGCGCGGAAGGAAAGCGTACACGGTATGCAACCGTGTGATTGATGATGGTGTAGCTCAGAAAATCCACCACAAGGTGGGCCGAGGCATCGGTGGGAAGAGCAGCTCCGGCAGGGGTACGCGCTGGGTTCGAAGCCAGCCACCATCATCAATCACATGGGCTAGGGGGCAGTTCCCGAACAATCCGTGCGGCTGGTCGAATCATCACGCCGGGGGGTCAACGCAAGTTGCCATGATGATGCTCACTGAGCGGTGAAGCACCCAACCTCCTCCCTTACCCCCATCCTCGTGGGGTAGGGGGGGTCTTTGGGTGAAATCAAGGGAGAGGGGGAAAGCCTCGTCCAGCGCCAAAAACCCCTGCAAAAAAATTTTTGCGCAAACTCCCCTTCCTTAAATTTCATGTTATAGTTTCTCCACCACAATGTCGTGGGATCAACAGGAGAGCATGATGAAAAAAGAAACAGGTGGGCCAGCATTCCCATTACATCAACATGGAACACAAACGCTTGGTATGCATATTACTGGCATGACCTTGCGTGATTACTTTGCTGCCAAGGCAATGCAAGCACTTCTTCATAAATATGCCATAGATAAACACAAACTGATTGCTGATTCGGCTTATGACTTTGCAGACGCAATGCTGGAGGCACGCAAATGAAAAAAATAATTGCATTGATGTTGGTGGTGTTGCTCACTGGCTGCACATCAAACACAGAGTTTGGGCCATGCGTTGGCATTGGAGAAGACAAGAACCCTAATTTGGTCTACAAAGTCAGCGCATGGAATGTGGCTCTTGGAATTTTATTTTTTGAATTGGTTTTGCCGCCCGTATTTGTTGCGGTGGATGAGTTCTATTGCCCAGTGGGTATTAAATGAAATACCACCACACCTACAGCTTGATGGACGTCATGTTGGCTGACCCCGTCAAGCCCATGCCCGACCACAAGCGTGAGCACCAGATCAAAAAGATGAAGGATGGCCTGCTGGCTCTGGAGCGTGCAGCCTACCCCACCATCCATGATTGGGAAATTGTCACCGATGCCCTAAACATGATGGAGACATTGATTGAGATGGGCTGGGCAAAAGACCCCGATGGATTGATTGAAGACGCTGTGAAGGCGCTGGCGATTGCAGGGCAACGATCAATCACAAAGAACGTGCCAATTCGATTGGACGGTGTGGGCATCAAAACAGTCCGTGGGCTTTTGGAAGACTACGAGACAGCCCTTAAAGAGATGCCCGAGCGAACCATGATGCACTGCCACCGCAAGACTGAAAAGCGTGTGCAGGACATCTTGGCGGGTCGTTGCGAAACACATGATGTACAGGTGACCAAATGACACAAGATGAAATTATTGAATTGGTTAAACAGGCTGGCCTTTATGTGGCAACGGATGTGAACTGGATGCCAGTTATTGGTCTTGACTATGCTAAAAATTTAATTGAATTGGCAGCAGCTAAAGAGCGTGAGGCTTGCGCAAAGGTGTGTGATGAATATGCAATTACGCATGGCATGAAAGGCGATGACAACAACAAAGCCCAAGGCTGGATGATGATGCAATGCGGAGCAGCAATCCGAGCAAGGGGACAAGAATGAAATTTACACCACACCCATTCAAGAGTGACATTGTTGAATTTACATGGTTTGACTTGTTGCGTTTAGCATTTGGCAAAGAATTGCGTGACAGCGCATTGATTGCACGTCTAGCAAGGAAACAATCGTGACCGAACAAGAAGACCAACTGGTCATACGCCGCAAAGCACGATTCATGGCTGAAGGATTGACCGAAGTGCAAGCAGAAGATTTGGCAGGCCGCATGTTTGACCGTGACCGTGACCCGATGGATGACCGCCGTGTGTGCTTTGAGTGCACTGGCCACAAAGACAAGCTGTGCCACCGCATCTTGGACAAACAAAAGAAGCCAACATCACAATTGCGGTTTGTTTTGCAACGCTGCGACCACTTTGACCTGAAAGGCAAAAAATGATTTACGTAGGGGTCGATCCCGGATTTTCAGGAGCTTGGGGGATGGTCGATCACCACGGCAAGTATGTATCGTGTGGCGATATGCTCCATGATGGAAGATACATCGACAGCCGTATGGTGCACGCAGAGATGTCTCAGGCGCTGGACAAACAAGACGCTGAGTTTGTCATTGAGTTTGTCCACGCTATGCCCCAGCAAGGCGTCTCCAGCACGTTCAAATTTGGCGTGGCATATGGTGCCGCCATCTCCATTCTCCAGCGTTTCAACAGCACCTTCCACGCCGTGCCACCACGAGTCTGGAAGAGGGCAATGGAGCTGGACAACGACAAAGACAAAAGCCTTGCGCTGGCACGTGAGTTGTGGCCAACAGCACCACTGGAACGCAAGAAAGACAATGGACGCGCTGAGGCGCTATTAATGGCCGAATGGCTGAGAAGGGAGAACGTATGAACCAAGACGACATCAACAAGTCGGTTGACTTTATCTACAAAGAGGGTGCCAAGTACGCCCACGCCAAAGCCGAGGTGACCTATCTTGAGGAGTACCGCAAGAGCAAGAAAGCCATGCTCATGAAGACAGCCCTTGAAAACGGTGCCAAATCAGCCGCAGCCGCGGAGATCGAAGCCTATGCAGATGTCCAGTACATCGAGCTGCTCAAAGGGCTTAGAGAGGCCGTAGAGAAGGCGGAAGCGCTTCGGTGGGGGTTGGTGGCAGCACAGGCTCGAATTGAGGTCTGGCGATCAATGGAAGCCTCCAACAGGGCATTGGATCGTTCGTTGTCGTAAAACTTAGGAGAAACAAATGAAAAAAATCAATGAAGTTCAAATATTGCAGTCTCAACTGAGCGAGGAGAGCAGACAAGCCGCTTTATCTGTTTTGATTGCAAACCAAATTCAGGGTCTAGAAAAACTCATGGAGAACAACACGGCGCATGTTAAATCGGTGTTGGCATACAACCAGTGCGTGGGTTTGATTGAGCAAGTCAAATATTATTCTGAGGCTGCATTTCATTTGCCACAAGAAAATTTGTTGATGGCTGGTTTGTCTATTCCAAAATGGGAAGAACCAATGTTTGGTAAACCATGAACAACACGCTCAACAAGAAAGAGAAAGCATGGGTAGGACTCGTTAAGGAGCTGCCCTGCTCCGTGTGCGATGCACCACCGCCCAGCGATGCACACCATGTCAAGCAGCACAGCCAATACGTCTGCGTTGCGCTGTGCAAAGACTGCCATCAAGGCAGCCGCAATGGGTGGCATGGCCAACGCCAGATGTGGAAACTCAAGAAGATGCAAGAGATTGACGCCTTGAACGTCACGATTGAACGTGCGGTTGACTTGATCGTCTCTGGACGTTGAAAACACAAGTTCTCGTCTGTGTAAAAATACAACACAAAACATAGGGTTTTCACACAAAAAATGTTTGTGAAGGATGGTTTTTCCTTTAACTTGGAGTTATACTAACTCCACTGCAATGATGCAGGTTAACTGGAGAATCCAAATGACAGTCGCAATCAAAACCACCCTCAAAATCGTTGACCAACTCGGCTTGATCCAAGACCAAATTGACCAACTGACCGAGCAAGCAGAAGCTCTCAAAGATCAAATCAAACTGCTTGGCGCAGGCACATATGCTGGCACGATGTACGTGACCACCATCAAACACACTCCAGAGAAAAAATCTACGTCATGGGCTTCAGTTGCCAAAGAACTGAATGCACCTGCTGACTTGGTCGCCAAACACACCAAGATCACCAAAGACATTTTGTCTGCTGAAACAAAACCTTTGTCCAACTAATCAATGGGGCTTCGGCCCCATAGGAGCAAAACATGGAAAACTCAATTCGCATCAACGGAGAAAACCTTCGCCACTTTATCTTTGTTGACCAGTTTGACGATGATGTCTGGATCAGCTTGAACGTGCCTGGTGGCCGCACCCACATGACGTTGACTCACAACCAAACCAAGCAGTTGATCGCCGCCTTGGAAAAAGCCTTGGAGGTTGCCAATGCTTGAAGACCTCAACCCAACAACACGCTGTTACCCGCGCACGCTGCTGGAAGCATTCCCCAACTCAATCGACCGTGCAGGGTGGTTCTACCCACCTGAGCAAAACAATAGCTGGCGCAACCTGCTCATGGCCTACGTGGCTCTGGTGATGTGGGTTGGCTTGGCATATTACTTTTCAAACAACTGAGGACATCATGAAAGAAATTAGCGACTTGCAAAAACAAATCTTGGGAAATGCTGGGCATGTCAAGTTTTTCACTCAACAAGAGTTTGACGAAGCCATGGCCATCGCCCAAGCTGAAATCATGACCGTGGCCATTGAGACAACCAAGCGTGCCATCTTCATCGAGCGCCAAGCGTGCTCAGACTTGGTCAAAGAGCTGGCGGCAGCCGAAGATGAGGGTGAGACATGCACAGCCCTCAAAAACGCGGCTGAAGCCATCCTGAACCGCATCCCAAGCCAAAGGCAATGACCATGAAGCGCTACTTCTCAATCATCGGGTATTGCATGACACCATTCATTGTCAGTTATGCGTTTTGGTACGTGATTGGCGCTGGCATCTCAGCAAGTTGGGATTTGGCTAATTGGACAACGGGTTTAAAAGTTACGTTGACCGTATGGGCGTGTGTCTTTGCAATCATGTTGCTTTTCAAACTTGAGCACGAAAAATGATTTACCTCAAAGAAAAACACAAGGACGGCAAACCTACGATTTGGGCAAGATTCTCAAACGAAGAGTTGGCGCAAGCCACCAAAGCATTGATCCAACTGCGCCGCACTTACAAACACAACTTTTTGTATCTCAGCAAAGAAAGAGCAGGTAAATGATGGATTGGATTGACATTGTTGTTGGCGGCATTGTTGCCATTTTTATCGTAGGAGGTTGCTTGGCGTTGTACGCTGATGCTGTGAACCATCCTTGGGGAGAAGATGATGACCATTGAAGCAATGAAGCTGGCGCTTGAGCATATCGAAGGCAACTACACGGTGTCAGCAGAAGACGCTATCAAAGCCCTAGAAGAAGCACTAGCCAAGCAAGAGCAGGGTGAGCCTGTGGCGTGTTGTCGTGTATTTCCTTTGCGTGGTGATGAATCCATCGCTCGGCATTACATTGATTGGGTAAACGGTCCTGTTGCTGGAGACCTCTACACCACACCACAACAACGCAAGCCGCTGACGAATGAGCAAATTGATGAAATCGCCGATATAGTGTCAAATATGACTTTGGTCGGAATTGTGAATGACTTTAGAACTCGTTTTGCCAGAGCAATCGAAGCCGCCCACGGCATAAAGGAGTAAGCAATGCCATGTAACTTATGTGGAAAATGGAATTGTGTTTGTCAGTATTCACAATCCAAGCAACAGCAAGAGTTTACGTCCGGCTTTTTCAGCCGCAAAGCCATGAAAGAGCATAGCGACTTTCACCCACAACCCAAGGCAGAGCAGGGTGAGCCAGCTACTCTTGAGGAAATACGAAAAGCAATGATTTTTGGAATCCCTCTCTACACCACACCACAACCCCGCAAATGGGTAGACCTGACTGGCGAAGAATTAGAAACACTTTTGCGTGAAAACCGTTCGCTAACTTTAGGCGCAATATGGGCAGTTGCAGACAAATGTAAGGAGAAAAACGCATGATGGTCGAATGGATTTTGTTGGGCTTGGCATGGACTCTAGCTGGACTAGCATGGTCATTGCCGTTTGTGATGTGGTTTGTTTATTACTATGACAAAAAGACAAGGCAACTTATGGAGAAAAGCTGGGCTAACGCCAAACGTAAGGAGAAGAACACATGAGTGCAAAACCAATTCCAGCAAAAGAAGTAGCCGCCAGCATCATGAAAATCATGGATGAAGTTGCTCAGGAATATCCAGAAGAAGAACGTGAAGAGTTAAAGGCGGTCATGCTTGGGCAACTTGGCATGGCGCTGTTCAATGGCCCATCAGAGGAGAAGAACACATGAACAAAGAGGATGTAGAAAACTTCAAAGCGTTGGCAACTGCATTTGCGGATGGAGCCACAGCAAGCAGATACAAAAGCACTAGGTGGTATCAGGTATACAACAAAAAATTTGCTGAGTTGATTTATGAAGCTGGAAAGAGTGACGCACAGCGTAAATGGGTTGGCCTGACGGATGAGGAAATTGATTATTGCGTCAAACTTAAAAACCCCGAAGCAATTGTTGAAGAGGTTGAAGCCAAATTAAGGAGCAGAAACACATGATCGGAGCATTCATCCTCGTGGTGTTGCAAAACACTAGCAACAACAGTTTGGGTTGGGAACGCCTCGGCGAATTCAAAACCAAAGCGCTGTGCGAAAAAGCCAGAGTTCAGCTCATCACTGAACAAGGCAAAGCAGACACTTTTAGAACCGTCCCAAAATCACTTGTTTGTTTAGCAAAGGACATGGACTAATGACACACGAAGCAGGCAAAGGCGACAAACGCCGTCCAGAAGACTCCAAAGCCTTCATGGAGAGCTTTGATCGGATATTCCGACCACAAGCATCAACTCAAGAAAAAATGCGCCAAAACGCCGAAATTGAAGAGTTGAAGCAGATCACCCGCAACCTTGACCGCAACACAGGATCAAACAAATGACCACCGCCAAAAAAACAACCGCCAAAAAACAGTCGGTTGAACCGAGCAAAACCCCTAAAAGTACACAGAAACCAGTGAAGTCTGTAGAAAAAGAATTCGCTATGCCGCAAGAAGTGAAGGATTGGATCGACCAAGCCAGCAGCCGATTGATGCACATGCAGACCAAGATCAATCGCTTAGAGGCCGACAACAAAGCATTGCGCATGGCCAACAAGGTGATGGAGCAGCGCGTGATGAACATGAGCTTGGAGTGATCATGCCACTGTACGAACACCCAACAGACACAGATAAATGGGTTTACAAGCCACAGGAATACACATTCACGCTGACGCCTGAGAAATCAGAGTGGCAGTGTTATCTGTTCGGCAACCGACCCGGACTGACAGGCATTATTTATCGCCCTAACAAAGGCAAGGAGCCAAACTGGTTCGTGCGTTGGATGATGCGCATCTGTTTTGACTGCCTATGGGTAAAGGACAAACCATGAACATCATCATGTATGACGATGAGACGGCAGAGATTGCTGGAACATTTGCAGAGTCATTGGCCAAGGCTATGAAACACACTGGCGAAGCAGTGAAGATGGCTCTTGAAGAATTAAAAACACAGATAGTTTGGTACACGCCAGCCGTGTTGCCTAAACGCCGAGGAGTTCGTGGCCGCGCAAGAGCACTCAAATGGAGAAAGCAATGACACAAGATAAAACATCCCCACGGTTCATTGAGCTGGTATTTGGCAACCAATACGCAATCCGCCTATACAAAACAGACGACAAAATGGGAGGAGAACCCGTCTATCGAATGCAAGGCACGCCGCAAGGCATAGAGGCTATGCAAGCCGACATCGACAGCGTCTTCCCACGAACCACAACTTCAGGTTAAACTCCAGCCCACAATGCACTGAAACGAATGTGCGAAAGGACTGAAATATGACCGAAGAAAAATCCGCGGCAAAGAAAAAAAACGGTAGACCATCCACATACGATCCCCTAATAGCCAAACAGATGTGTGAGCAGCTCAGTGAGGGGATACCACTGAGAGAGATATGCAGACAAGAAGGCTTCCCAGCGTGGAGGACAGTCTACGATTGGATGAAGAAGGATGCTGATCTTTCCACAGCCATCGCGTATGCGCGTGATGTAGGCTACGACGCCATTGCTGAGGATTGCCTGAGGATTGCTGACACGCCTGAGTTCGTGGAAGAGACGACCGAGTCGGTGAATGAGAAGGGCGAGAAGACCAAGTCCATCAAGCGGGTGGACATGCTGGGTCACCGCAAGCTCCAGATCGAGACGCGGTTGAAACTGCTGGCCAAGTTCAATCCCAAGAAGTATGGCGACAGCGTCACCCACAAGGGTGATGACGATGCACCGTTGGTGATCGAGAACAGCCACAACATCTTCGGCGAATTGGCCAAGGCAGCACGATATGCAAGACAGCTCGAAGCCTACGGAAAAGAGTAAGGAGCTGTCCCCAAACCGAAAGTACATCGTTGGGGAGCTTCAGAAGGTCAACATCTACCAAAAGGCATTGTTCGAGTGGGAGATTGGCTGGAGCAATCAGGCGCACAAACACCAGATTGAGCCGCCGGGCGAAGGCTGGAACATCTGGTTGCTGCTGGCTGGCCGTGGAGCGGGTAAGACCCGTGCGGCTGCCGAGACGATTGGCCAATGGGCTATTAACATGCCAAACAGTCGGTGGCTGGTGTCCGCCCCAACGAGTGGTGACGTCCGCGGCACGTGCTTTGAGGGTGACTCAGGGTTGCTCAACGTCATCCCCAAGATATTCGTTGCCGACTACAACAAGAGCCTGCATGAGATCAAGTTGATCAATGGGGCATTCATCAAGGGCATCCCAGCGTCCGAGCCTGAGCGTTTCCGCGGTGGCCAATGGCATGGAGCTTGGCTGGACGAGCTGGCGGCGTGGGACTACCTGCAAGAAGCGTGGGATCAGATTCAGTTCGCCGTGCGGTTAGGCAAGAAGACACGCATCATTGCCTCGACCACGCCTAAGCCCAAGCCCTTGATCATGGACTTGATTGATCGGGATGGGGATGACGTCAGGGTGACTAAGGCATCGACCTACGTCAACGTGGAGAACCTTGCGCCCAGCTTTCAGAAGCAGATTCTCCAGTATGAGGGCACCAAGCTCGGTCGGCAGGAGATTCACGCCGAGATCATCGACCCCGAAGAGGGCGGCATCGTTAAGCGTGAGTGGTTCAGGCTCTGGCCAGACGGCAAACCCTTCCCTAAGCTGGAGTACATCATCCAGAGCTACGACTGCGCCACATCGGACAAGACGCACAACGACCCGACTGGCTGTATCACCATGGGCGTGTTCAAGCCACTGGACGGCGGGATGTGCGTCATCATCCTCGACTGCTGGCAAGAGCACCTGCAATATCCCCAGTTGCGGCCAAAGGTCATCGACGAGTACGAGGTGGTGTACGGCGAAGGCAAGAACAAGAAGCGCGTGGACTTGCTGCTGGTGGAGGACAAGAGCGCAGGCATCAGCCTGATCCAAGACTTGCACCAAGCTCACCTGCCCGTCCATGCCTACAACCCCGGCAGAGCTGACAAGATACAGCGGCTGTCCATCGTGGCCAACATCATCCGAGCTGGCCGTGTGTGGGTGCCAGAGTCGTCCAAGCGTAAGGGATACGTCAGAGACTGGGCGGAGGGCATGGTCACGCAGATATGCTCATTCCCCGAAGGAACGCTACACGACGAGTTCGTGGACTGCATCAGCCAAGGCTTGAGATACTTGCGTGATGGCGGATGGATCAGCATCGACGCACCACCGCGGGATGATTACGATCCAGAGGACGTCATCGATGCCTTGGACTTCAACAAGCGCTCCCAGTTGACCAACCCATATGCCGTTTAGTCGGTTGAACCGAGCAAACTTGCATGAAACTTACAACACCTTGCTGTAGACGTACAGGGCGTGCGAAGGCATAATGACGGCAATTTCCCCCATTGAGGTTGACATGGCCACACCACCACCAGACATTGCGGCAAAACTTGACATACTTCGCCAGCAAGCTGCTGAAAGAGCCAAGCAGGACGCTCAGTATTCACGGCAGACTGATCGCCAGTACACGCCAGTCATTCAACCCAATCCCAATTGGATGCCCAAGAAAGCAGACGGCGGTGTTGTTGACGCCATCAATCGCGGGATGGATACCATGTTTCCAGCACGTAAGTTGGCTCGAATCGCAGTGCTGGCCAATACGCAAGCACCACTGGAAAGAATGCGCAACTCAGTTAATCCAGCGTATTACGACTACGTGATGGATCAAACAACAAAGAACCCAGTGTCGATGCCTTTGCCCAAGCCTGAAGACATGACGCCAATTAAAGGTAATGGATTGGCCAAAGGCGGAACGATGAGCCAAGACGCCATGCGTCTGGCGCTGATGCCCAAATCTCGTAATCATCATTGCGTGACCCACGCCCACCACCTTGAAATAGAAGAGCGCCCACTATGAAAGACCTCGTCGGAAAAGGTAAGCCGTTTTACTCGGCACTGGACTTGGGAGCTAAAGCGCTCAAGCGCAAGGTCGGCACTGGCTCGGAGTTCCTGAAGGAGCTGATGGCGTTGCCCGGCGTCAAGCCAACCGAGCTGAAGGAGCGCAACCTTGAAGGCTTGATGAATGCGCCACGCATGACGCATGAAGAGTTCTTGACCCACTTAGCGGCCAAGCCAGCGCCAGCCATTCAAGAAAAGGTGCTTCAGTACCCTAATTACGATGAACTAGAAAATAAAACACAAGAAATTCTTCGTCAACGTGCTTACAACGAGTTGTTGCAAGAAGGCTATACAGAAAACCAAGCAAAGAAAAAACTTGAAGACAGACTCAGCGAGTTGCAGGCTGAAGAAAGCCATGTAGAAGAAGCCAGAAAAACAGCACGTTCTGATATGTTAGAAAACAAAACATATCATGGCGCATATACATTGCCTGGCGGCGAGAACTACCGCGAGATGCTGATCAAGTTACCTGATCCGCGTTACGACATGGATACAAAACGATTTGAGCTAGATGCCCAACTTCGTCGTGCCGCACCAGAGAAGAGGTCAGCCATCATGCGGCAGATGGATGAGCTGCGTGAGAAGTACAACAACACACCAGAAGTGTTCGAAGGTGTAGGCAGCCACTTTGGTGGAGAGTCTGGCATCTTAGCCAGTATGCGCCTTAAAGATCGCACTGGTCCCAACGGTGAAAAGCTGTTGCACCTTGAAGAGTTGCAGTCTGACTGGCACCAACAGGGACGCGATAAGGGTTACATAGACCCTAATGCAGAACAAAAATTACAGCAAATAGAAAAATTAAAAAGTGCTTTTGAAGAACTTCAGACACGCCGTCGTCAATTGCATGAGCAAGCCAAACAAGAACCTGATGCTGGACCAAGGTTTGACAGCTTAATGGAAGAGGCAAATAGCATCACTCCAAAGCTACTTGAATTGAATAGCCAAATGCACAATCTTGAGCACTTTGGAAGACAACAAAAAGATGCAGTTCCAGACGCCCCATTCAAAAAGAACTGGGAAGAAATGGCACTCAAGCGTTTGATGCACCATGCAGCCGAGAAGGGCTACCACGGCTTGGTGGTGACGCCCGGCAAAGAACAGGCTGACCGTTACAACTTGGCCAAGCATGTTGGCATGGTTGCTTACCATCCTGAAGAGCAAAGATTCCAAGCATTTAAACCAAACAGAGAAACGGTCATGAATGAACGGGGTGTCACGCCTGAACGTATCTCTGAATTGATTGGTAAAGAAGCCGCAGAAAGACTTTTGAAAGCTCCAAAAGTTGGAGATCATCATTTTTTAGAAGGTGAACAACTTCAAATGGGCGGCGAAGGCATGAAAGCGTTCTACGACAAGAAGGTTCCCAATATCCTCAATGCCATCGGCAAGAAGCACAAAGTCAAGACTCAGTTGTATGGCCACAAGTTGCCGCACCCTGAAGCAGACTTGCCTGCGATCAATGAGGCGAACGCAATTCGTGCTCAACATGGTCACCCACCAGTTCATCAAGCTACTTTGCACCACTTCCCCATTACGGAAGAGATGCGCAAAGACATACTCACAAACGGCCTGCCACTGTACAAAGAAGGCGGCATGATCCACAAAGCCATAGGAGGCACAGTGCAACCATCAATCAATCAAATGCGCATGGCACTCATGCAAAACAAATTTGTTGTGCCATCATCTGACCTCAAAACAATTGGCGCACAAGAAGCCCCGCAGCTTGACACCAAGCTCTACATTAACGAAGGCGGTCAAGACGGCATGGGTGGCGTGGACATGAACGCCATGCAGCCGGGTATGCAATTGATGCAAGCCCAGCCCAACCTTGACCCAACCAAGAACCAACCGCAGCAAGGTGGCCAGCCACCCAGCGCAGGAGCATCCAGCCCCGCACAGCAGCCACCCAGCAATATCTTGCAGATGACACGCCAAGGGCAGGCCATGAACGCCATGACGCCGCCCCAGCAGCCTGCCAAGATGAAGAATGGTGGGCACATGAAAGATGGCGGAAGCGAAAAGAAAGCCGCGTTTTCTCCCAAACTTTTGGCATCTACTGCCAGCAAAATGGCAAGCAAAATAGCCAAAGAAAACCCAAAGCTGACTTCAGAAGAGGTAATGAAAAAAGCCTTGAGATTAGCTGAACAAAAACTTAGCTGGGAAAAGCAAACTAAACCAGAAACTGTTGCCAAGTATGGCGAACTTGAAAAATCAAACTTTAGCGACCCTTTATCCAAGCGCATGAGAAACACACAAGAAGTTGTGGAAGAGCGCAAAAGAAAAGCTAATGAGTTTTTAAATCAACCTACAGAAGCCTGGCAGCCACCACCCAAAGAAAAACAAGCATTTGATAGGGCCGCTATTAAAGAGGCTTTGACAGGTTTTCCTGGCATTGAACAGACAGCGTTCCCTCGGGACATGCCACCACGTGCAAACTTGTCACACGTACATGAAGTTTATGAAGACCCAGAAAACAGAGATTTAATTAAACGTCAAATCATGCGTGGGTTACCTTTGGGCGGAGAAACATTTTATGGATCGTTATACCCTCTCAAATTGGCTTCATTAGAAGCCGGTCATGATCCAAAAGCATTTGACAGATTTGTTCACAGCATAGCGCCGGCATCAGCCAGGAATTCAATCATGAATGAAATGGCTGTAGGCCAGTTCTTACGTGACATGCACGCACGGGGCATACCTTTGACAGAAGAGAATGTTCGCGCTGGCATGGAAGAATTTAAGCAAAAATATGGAATCGGTTTGCCATTGATGTATAAAACTCACGGCCAAGGCGTGAGGAATGTTTTGGAAAACGATCAAGATTTGCGCGAGATGAGCAAAGCAAACATTCCAACAAATTACAAAATACCAACTTACGGTACGCAAAAAGCGGGTGATTTTGGTAAATCTGTAGTGTTGGATGTGCACGAAGCCGGCGGCCAAACGCAAGGTAGTCGTTACCACCCTTACTTCAATGAGCAAGGCGGTTTTGGAAATCCTGAATATGGCGCCGCAGAACAACACATGATGAACATTGCCAATGAATTGGGCATCCCAGGTGGTATGGCACAAGCTGGCCGGTGGTTTGGTGGTGGTGAATTAACTGGTTTGCGTTCACCTCGTGGTGACGCGTTAGATTTGCTTGAAAAACAATCTGCATATACCTTGCATCACACAGGACAAAAGCCAACCCCTGCAAACATTCGCAAGCACGTGCTTTCAATGATTGGAACTGGGCAAGGTGTTTTGTTGCCTTACTACAAAAAAGAAGGCATGCAAGATTTGAGGACCGTCAAAAAGAAAGGCGGCGCCGTCAAAAAAACAAAACTGACAGATAATCTCGACACTATGCGTCTTGCTCTAACACGAAATAAGAAGGCTAAATGATGGATGAACTGAACCAACCCGACATCGTCGAGAACGAAGACGGCAGTGCTGACGTCACGATGCCTGATATTGACACCGACATCGAGGAGCTTCCCGACGGCTCGGCAATTGTTAACTTCACAGAAGAAGGCCCCGAAGAGAACCCAGACTTTTACGCCAACATGGCTGAAGAGTACGACAACTATGCTTTGTCGTCTTTGGGTATGCGCTACACCGACTTGGTCAAAAAAGACAAAGACGCACGTGAAGAGCGGGACAAGAAGTATGAAGAGGGTCTGAAGCGTACTGGCATGGGCAACGACGCCCCCGGCGGTGCTACCTTCATGGGTGCCAGCAAGGTGGTGCACCCCGCCATGGCTGAAGGATGTGTGGACTTTGCCGCACGCGCCATCAAAGAGATGTTCCCGCCAGATGGCCCCGTCCGCACCAAAATTCTTGGCAAGATGGACGACATCAAGTCCGAACGCTCAGAGCGCAAGCGTGACTTTATGAACTGGCAGCTCACCGAGCAGATCGAAGAGTTCCGTGACGAGCAAGAGCAGTTGCTGACCCAATTGCCATTGGGCGGCTCACAATATTTCAAACTTTGGTTCGACGAAGAGAAAAAACGTCCATGCGTGGAGTTTTTGCCAATTGACCGTGTGATCATTCCCTTTGCGGCCAGCAACTTCTACACGGCACAGCGTGCCACGGAAGTGCATGAGATTACGCATTGGGAGTTCAACCGACGCATTGCCAGCGGCATGTACAGAGACGTAGACGTTGTCCGCTCGACGCAAGCACCTGATCCCACCAAGCCTGAACAAGCCAACAACAAGATTGAAGGCCGCAACCATCAAGACAACGAAGATGGCGTGCGCAAGGTCTACCACATCTACACATGGCTTGAGCTGGAAGAGGATAAGTACAGCAAAGGCAAGATGGCACCTTACATCCTGATGCTGGACGAGCTGGACAACGAAGTCCTTGGCTTGTACCGCAACTGGGAAGAGCAAGACAAGACGATGACCAAGCTGGACTGGATCGTCGAGTTCAAATTTATCCCTTGGAGGGGCGCATATGCTATTGGTTTGCCTCATCTTATCGGTGGCTTATCTGCTGCTCTTACTGGCTCTTTACGTGCTCTTTTAGATTCTGCGCACATCAACAACGCGGCGACCATGCTCAAACTCAAGGGAGCAAAGATCAGCGGTCAAAGCCAACAAGTTGACGTCACGCAGATTGTGGAGATTGAAGGCGCACCCGGCGTGAACGACATCCGTCAGATCGCCATGCCCATGCCGTTCAACCCGCCCAGCCCAGTGCTGTTCGAGTTGCTTGGCTGGCTGGACACGGCTGCCAAGGGCGTGGTGAGCACTAGCGAAGAGAAGATTGCCGACATCAATCAAAACGCACCCGTGGGCACCACCCAAGCGCTGATTGAGCAAGGCGCCGCGGTGTTTAGCGCCATCCACGCACGTTTACATGAGTCCCAAGCCCGTGTGCTCAAAATCCTTTGCCGCTTGAACCGCTGGCACTTGGATGAAATGCAAAAGGGTGAGATCGTTGCCGACTTGGAAATCAACCGAGAAGACTTTGCACGCAACACCGACGTGGTGCCAGTCTCCGACCCGCACATCTTCAGCGAAACCCAGCGCATGGCTCAAAACCAAGCTGTGTTGGCGTTGGCTGAGAAGCACCCCGACCAGTTCAACATGCAGGCGGTCATGTCACGCTTCCTGAAGCAGATGAAGGTGCCCAACATCAACGAGTTGATGAAAGACACGCCTGCGCCCGAACAGCGCACCAGTGCCGACGAGAACGCCGCCATGTTGCTGGGTCAGCCGTCCTATGCCTACATGCAGCAAGACCACATTGCACACATCCAAGATCACTTGCAGTTTGGCCTCAACCCATTCTTGGGTCAGTCGCCGTTTGCCGATCCGAACTACCTCAACAACTTGATCGAGCACATCAAGCAACACATGACGCTGTGGTACTTGAACCGTTCAAACACTTACGTGGCCAAAGCCAACCGCGGCAAGCCCGTGGACAACTACGACGATCCAGCGCTCACAGCAACCATCGACAAGCTCTACACGACCGTTGGCGGCCATGTTTTGCTTGACACAGGTGAAGTGTTTGAGCAGTTCATTCCAGCCTTCCAAAAGCTCATCCAGCAAGCCCAGCAGCGTGCACAGGCGTCTCAAGGTCAACTGCCGCCCGATGCTCAGGTCGTCAAAGACACCAGCATGGCAGAGACACAACGCAAAACCGCGGCAGATCAAGCCAAGCAACAGTACGAACAAGCTAAGTTGCAAGCGGACGCACAAAAAGCTGCGATGGACAATCAAACAAAGATTGCCATCGAAAACGCCAAGCTGACACACGAAGCAATTTCAAACATGGTGCAACCCGCACCGTCAATGCCGCAACCCGCGGCGCAACCCGCAGCGCCTGCTGCACAACCCCAAGGAGCGCCAAATGGCATCTGATAACGAACAACGAAGCATCAACGTGCCACAGCACAAACGCTTGGCTCAAGGTGCACCCATTAACGGTCAAAGCATGAAAGACACAGGCCAGAAAAAACAAGGTGGCTTGGCTCACGTGCCAAAGAAACATAAATGATTGAACAACTGATCCATGTGATCAAGGTGCGCCAGCAAGAAATTGCGCAATCGTTGATGGCAGGCAATGCCGTCACGTTTGAGGCGTACCAGCGTATGGTGGGCGAAGCTCAGGGACTGAAATACGTCCTTGACTCGTTCGACCGTATGGCGGACGAAGAAGAAAACAAAGAATAAGACCCTAGTCCTTGGGTCTGAGGCCGCGCTGCAAAGCGCTTTAACGATGCACCTGCAATATGGTGTCAAAAGGAGTGAGTATGAGTGAGAAAGACCCGATCCCCACGATTGAGGGGGACGATAGCGTGCCTGATCCAGATCAACTGGCATGGGCATTTCCTGACGTCAAGCCGGGGCAAGCACCCTTTGGCGGTCGAGTGATTGTGCAACTGCGTCGAATCAAAAAGACGTCTGGCCGCATCATCATCGTTGACGAGACAAAAGAGAACGAGAAGTGGAACAACATGATCGGCAAGGTCGTGGCGCTTGGACCATTGGCGTTCAAAAACCGCGACACCATGCAGCCATGGACTGAAGGCGCATGGGCAGAGGTAGGCGACTTTGTGCGCGTGCCTCGTTGGGGTGGCGACCGTTGGGATCGACCTGCACCTGACACCAAAGATGGCGAAGACCCAGTGCTCTTTATGACCATCAACGACCATGAATTGATTGCCAAGATCACCGACAACCCACTGTCATTCAAAACATTTGTCTAACAAGGAAAAACCATGTCAGAAAAAGACGAAAAAGCAGTAGAACTGCAAGTTTCCGAGGCTCAAGATGGCTCCGCAGTCATTGATTTGCCCGAAAACTTTATAACTGATGATGAGGATACGCCTAAAGAAGCAGTACAAAAGGATGAACCAGTCGGTTCAACCGACTCAACAGACGAAGCAGACCATCCAGATGACTCAGATGCCGTGCGTGAAGCCAAACGAGCACGTCGCCGAGCCAAAAAAGACCTGATTCGCAAGACAAACGAGGAAAAAGACCTCCGTTTGCAACAACTTCAACGTGAAAACGAAGAGTTCAAGCGTCGTTTGGCCAGTGTGGAAGACCGCACACGCCAAAACGACCTTGCACGCATTGACAAAGGCATTGAAGACAGCCAAGTCCGCTACGAATACGCCAAAATGAAGCTGGCGGAAGCTGTGAGCGGCAATGATGGCCATGCCATGGTGGAGGCGCAAGAGCTTTTGGATCAAGCCAAGCAAGAGATTGCTCAGTTGAGCCAATACAAGCGTGCTGCCGTCGAGCAACAACGCCAACAACCCCAGCAACGTGACGATATTCAGCTTCCTGATCCTGCTGTGCAGCGCAATGCCGCAGAGTGGATCAAGCGCAATGGCTGGTACAACCCCAACGCAACCGATCGTGATTCATTGATCGCCAAAAAGCACGATGAAGCACTGATTGCCGAAGGCTGGGACGCTTCTGATCCAGATTATTGGCAAGAACTTGACAGCCGCTTGCAAAAAGCATTACCACACCGCTACAATGTGTCCAAAGACGTTAATTCTGACGTTCGCAAACCGAGGAACACTGTGGCTAGTTCTGGTCGTGAGGCTTCAGCATCATTTGGGGGCAGTAACCGCTCCCAGTTCGTTTTGACTCCCGAACGAGTCAAGGCGATGAAAGATGCTGGCGCGTGGGAAAACCCCACACGCAAAGCCAAGATGATTGAAAACTTCATCAAATTCGACCGTCAAAACCGCAATTAATACTTGGAGAACTAATCATGGACTCACGCCTTAAAAAATCTCTCAACGCTGGTGGTCGCCAAGACCGTTCAAACGGGGAAGCATCCCACGCAGCGCCTGAAGATAAGTTCATTTCTACGCAGGAACGTCGCAAGATGTGGAGCGAGGAGTGGACGCAATCAGCATTGCCAAAGCTGCCCAACATGGATGGGTGGCATCTCTGCTGGCTTTCGACAACCAACAGCTACGACTCCATTGATAAAAGGATTCGCCTCGGTTACGTTCCCGTTAAATCGGAAGAGTTGCCCGGCTATGAAAATTATCGTGTGAAGGCGGGTGAGCATGTTGGGTATATCTCGTGCAACGAAATGTTGTTGTTCAAATTGCCCATGGATGTGTATCAGGAAATCATGTTGTACCAACATCATGAGAAGCCTCAAGAAGAAGCGGATAAAGTCCGTGTTCAACTGGAAAGCCTCCAAGGTCAACGCGATAGCAATGGCAAACGTCTCGTGGATGTCGAGGGCGACGGAATTGGCAGTTTTGATAATCAACCAAGCAAAACGCCCGTATTTTCGGGTTAACCTTTAGGAGTATTCAATGAGTGCAACCTCTGCTCCGTTTGGCTTGCGTCCTGCGTTCCACCCCTCTGGTCTGGATCGCGCACAGGCGCTCGCAAACGGTATCACTTCAGGTTTGGCTGTCAACATTTTGAAAGGCCAACCAGTCGTCTACACAACCGCCGCTACCGTCGGTTCAACTGGTGCTGCTAACGGCACCATCATCCCTGCTGGTACACCCGGCAACAGCGCTGCTACCTCTGGCTACCAAGTCGCAGGCGCATTCGCTGGTGTCGAATGGACTGACGTCACTGGTCGTCGCCGAGTGTCGAACTACTGGCCTTCTGGCACCGCATACCAAACTGGTTCTTGCGTTGCTTACTTCTACAACGACGAAAAAATCGTGTACGAAATTCAAGCCGATGGTTCTTTGGCGCAAACCGCTATTGGTAACGAGTACAACTTCAGCAACATCACCGCTGGTTCCACAACCACTGGTCTGTCGCAAGCTACTTTGGCTGTTGCATCCGCTCAAACGGTCGGTGCACAAGGTCAAATGCGCGTGGTTGACTTGGCTCCATACGTGGACAACGCTTGGGGTGATGCATACACGATCGTTCGTGTGACATTGCCATATGTTCAATTTGTTGCTGCTACTACAGCAGTTGTTTAATTAAGGAGCTAACAAATGGCAGCCCCGATGCGCAGTACGGACTTCCGTTCGATTGTTGAGCCTATCCTCAACGAATGTTTCGACGGAGTCTATGACCAACGTGCCGACGAATGGAGCCGTGTGTTCCGTGAAGAAGACGGCATTCCACGTAACTACCACGAAGAACCCGTTTTGTACGGGTTCGGTGCAGCTCCCCAGTTGCCCGACGGTACTCCAGTGACCTACCAACAAGGTGGTGTTCTGTTCTTGAAACGCTATGTGTACAAAGTGTATGGCTTGGCCTTCGCTTTGACCAAAGTGTTGGTCGAGGACGGTGACCACATTCGTTTGGGTCAAGTCTATGCACGCCACTTGGCACAATCTTTGGTGGAAACCAAAGAATTGTTGGCCGCTAACGTGCTCAATACCGCTTTCAACAGCACATACGCTGGCGGTGATGGTGTTTCTTTGATCAACACTGCTCACCCCATCGTGAACGGCACTTTCAGCAACCAGTTGGCCACCGCCGCTGTTTTGTCCCAAACTTCTTTGGAACAAATGCTGATCCAAATCCGTCAAGCTGTTGACAACAACGGTAAAAAAATCCGTTTGGTTCCACGTCAACTGATCGTTGCTCCTGGCAACATCTTCCAAGCTGAAGTGCTGTTGAAATCTGTGCTCCGCACTGGTAACGCCAACAACGACATCAACCCAGTGAAATCCATTGGTTTGTTGGACGAAGGCGCTGCCGTGTTGAGCCGTTTGACCAGCTCGACAGCATGGTGGGTGCAGACCGACGCTCCCGAGGGCTTCAAGCTCTTGATGCGCCGCCGTCTGGAAAAAACCATGGAAGGCGACTTCGAAACCGACTCTATGCGCTACAAAGCGACCGAGCGTTACGATATCAGCTACACAGACCCCCGTTGTGCCTACGGTACACCCGGCGTCTAAACCAAACAGGGCTGGTCTAAAAAGCCAGCCCTTTTTTTAAACCCTGAGTGGTTCAAGCCACAAGGAAGAAAAAAATGCCTCAATTTAGCGATGACCTATTCTTGGGTACTGCCCAAGGTTACATTGGTACAAACAACACAAACTCTGAAGCGGTGATCACTGGTTCGGTGACTGGCACGGTCATGACTGTGACAGCCATGAACTCTGGTGACTCTTTGGTTCTCGGCCAATTCGTGTCTGGCACTGGCATTACTGCTGGGTCATACATCACTTCTTTCGGCACTGGTGCAGGCGGCACAGGCACTTACAACTTGAGTGCTTCTTCGTCAGCCACTGGTTCGATCACAATCACTGCCTCTGGCAACTCTGGCCTCGGCGATCCTTCACCAATGGAAGTTGGCGTTGGTCCTTTGGGTCGTGAGTACGTTTGGGACATGGTTCCACAAACATTGCAAACAGCAAACATTGCCGCTTCGCAGACCCCTGCTGCTGCTGGCAACTTGACGCTGACTGCTGGTACTTCTGCCAAGTCTGTTGTTCGCACAGACGGCACCACAGTGATCCAATTGGACGTCGCACGCGCTGTTCAGTTGACCACCGCTTCTGGCACCATCAGCACAAGCCGCAACTTGACAGTGTCTGGTTATGACTACTACGGCCAACCAATGACCGAAGTGATCGCAACTGGTACAACCTCTTCTGCCGTGGCTAACGTCTCTGGCAAAAAAGCGTTCTACCAAATCTCCAGCATTGCAATCAGCGGCGCATTGCCCGTGGCAATTACTGTCGGCACAACTGATATCCTTGGCTTGCCATTGCGCACATTTGATGCTGGCTACATGGTTCGCGTGGGTTGGAACAACACCCTTGCAAACGATACAGGCACATTCACTGCCGCAGACATGACCACACCCGCTACATCGACCACTGGCGACGTGCGAGGCACTTACCTGCCTTCCACCGCTACAAACGGCGTGAAACGCTTGGTGGTTGTGATTGCTTTGCCCGGTATTGCCACAGGTCCCACTGCAACTCGCACTGGTGCTCTTGGTGTAACTCAAGCCTAATAGGAGGCCACAATGGGTCAATTTAAACCAATGGTGAAAATGTTCACCGATGAGCCTTCAGTTATTCTGAAACTCAAAAAAGGTGGCAAAGTTGCAGCCAAGCACCACGGTGAGCATGGTCATATGTCCATGCACAAAGCCGCTGGCGGCATGATGCACGGCGCTCATGAGGCTTTTGAAGCTGAACATGGCAAAGCCCCCAAAAAGCCTTCTATGGCTGAACGCCGCAAGGCCATGAATCCCAACATGTACGCCAAAGGCGGCAAGGTTGAAAAAGAGATTCACAAGGTCGAAAAAGAGCTGAAACATCACGAGCATTCCAAACATGCTCATGGTTTGAAGCACGGCGGCAAAGCTCACAAGGCTTCGGGCGGCGAGATTGATCGTGACGAAACCAAAACAACCATTGAAGGCAATGCGAAGAAATTCGAGAAGACCAAAGTGGTTGATGGCCAAAAGCACGACAAGCACCATGGCACTGGCATGATCAAGGAAGGCAAACCCGCTGGCTACAAGCACGGCGGCCATGCCCACAAGCACCACAAGGCAACTGGTGGCGCAATTCCTGCTGATACTGACGAGAAAGTCAATAAAGGCAAGATCAAAATGCACGGCACCATCGAAGGCAATGAGCACGACTACTTGAACACCGAGATGCACCAAGCCAAGCGTGATAAAGCGCACGGCACCAAAGGCATTAAGGAAACCAATGCAGGCGGCTTCAAGCACGGTGGACACGCCAAGAAG